>Ga0209233_1000180_pt1 | contig 140304 bp, 168 predicted proteins | sample AraplaCL_Cvi_mCL_FD_184269 | JGI IMG/M metagenome (GOLD analysis project Ga0209233, IMG submission 184269) | Arabidopsis root microbial communities from the University of North Carolina, USA - plate scrape CL_Cvi_mCL (SPAdes) (version 2) | ecosystem: Host-associated > Plants > Roots >...
CCTTCTCGCTCGACGAACTGCGCTACGAATATCCCGATGAACTGATACCGCCCGGCTTTACGCCGACCGCTTATCTCCGGCAGGAGACGTACATCGGCGCGCAACGGCGCTTTCCGTCGGGCATTCCGCACCACGTGCAGGAGCAGATCGAGCACGAACTTGAACTGATTGCCGACCTGCAATATGAACCGTACTTCCTGACGGTCTACGACCTGGTCCGCTTTGCGCGCAGTCAGCACATTCTGTGTCAGGGACGCGGATCGGCGGCCAATTCGGCTGTCTGCTATTGCCTCGGCGTGACGGAAGTCGACCCCGCGCGCGGCAACATGCTTTTCGAGCGCTTCATCTCGAAAGAGCGTGGGGAGCCGCCTGACATCGACGTCGACTTCGAGCATCAGCGGCGCGAAGAAGTGATTCAGTACATCTATCGCAAGTACGGTCGCGACCGCGCGGCGATTGCCGCTGCGGTCTCGACGTATCGGGCGCGTGGCGTCTTGCGCGAAACGGGTAAGGCGCTCGGTGTCGATATGCAGATAGTCGATGCGGTCGCCAAGTCGCATCACTGGTTCGATAACAGTGCGGACTTGCTGAAGCGCTTCGAGGAATGCGGGCTGAACCCGCAAACGCCGCTCATCCGCGCGTGGGCCACGCTCGCCGCGCAACTGTATGGTTTTCCGCGGCACCTGTCGCAGCACTCGGGCGGGTTCGTCATCAGCCGGGGCAAGCTCACGCGCCTCGTTCCCGTTGAGAACGCCGCGATGGCAGAGCGCAGCGTCATCCAATGGGACAAGGACGACCTCGAATCGCTGGGGCTGCTCAAGATCGACGTGCTTGCGCTCGGCATGCTGTCGGCCATTCGGCGCACGCTCGACCTCGTGTCGGAGCAGCGCGGCGAGCGCTTCGAGATGCAGGACATTCCCTCAGAAGACGATGCAACCTACGACATGATTTCCGCCGCCGACACGGTGGGCGTCTTCCAGATCGAGTCGCGCGCACAGATGTCGATGTTGCCGCGCATGCGGCCTCGGACGTTCTACGACCTGGTGATCGAAGTGGCCATCGTGCGGCCGGGTCCGATTCAGGGTGGTGCGGTTCATCCTTATCTGCGCCGTCGCCAGGGCTTTGAGCCGGTCACCTATCCAAGCAAGGATTTGGAGACCGCGCTGGGCCGCACGCTCGGCGTGCCGATTTTTCAGGAGCAGGTGATGCAGGTCGCGATTCTCGCCGCGGGCTTTACGGCGGGCGAGGCCGACCAGTTGCGGCGCGCAATGGCGGCGTGGAAACGCAAGGGTGGTCTCGGCAAATACTATGACCGCATTGTGCTCGGCATGCAGGAGCGGGGCTATGACCTTGCGTTTGCGGAAGCCATCTTCGAACAGATAAAAGGTTTTGGCGAATATGGTTTTCCGGAGAGTCATGCCGCAAGTTTCGCGCTGCTCGTGTATGCGAGCAGCTGGCTCAAATGCCATGAACCCGAGGCATTTCTGGCCGCCATGCTCAACAGCCAGCCCATGGGCTTCTACTCGCCATCGCAACTCGTGCAGGACGCGCAACGGCATGGTGTCAGCGTACTGCCAGTCGATGTGACTATCAGTGGGTGGAACTCGTCTCTTGAGCGTATTGCGGATGCCGCACGGCCTGCGGTGCGTCTGGGCCTGTCGCTGCTACGTGGCATGAAGGAAGGCACAGCCGAGCGGATTGAGAATGCGCGTGCGGTGCGCCCGTTCGCAAGCGCGAAAGACCTCGCGCGTCGCGCGGCGCTCGATCGCCGGGACCTGCATATCCTGGCGGACGCCAATGCGCTGGTCTCGCTTGCCGGCAACCGGCGCGAGGCGCTCTGGCAGTCGGTCGCTGCCGTGCCGGACAAGGACATGCTTGCAATCGCGGCCGTCGAGGACGAAACGCCCGAACTCGGCGCGCCCTCCGAAGCACACGACATCGTTGCGGATTACCGCTCAGTGGGTCTGACGCTCGGGCGCCATCCGCTGGAACTGTTACGCCCGCAGTTGCTTGCAAACCGGTTGATGCCGGCTGCGACGCTGCGCACTTATCGCGACGGCCGGCTTGCGCGAGGCTGCGGTCTCGTCACCGTGCGGCAGCGTCCCGGCACCGCGAAAGGCGTGGTGTTCGTGACGATCGAAGACGAAACGGGCAACGTGAACGTCATCGTGTGGCCAAGCCTGCTCGAGAAGCAACGCAAGGAAGCGCTCAGTGCGTCGCTGCTGGCTGTGTATGGAGTATGGCAATGCCAGGGCGAGGTCCGGCATCTGGTGGCACAACGGCTCGTCGATATGTCGCATCTGCTGGGCGGGCTGCATTCCGTTAGCAGGAATTTTTGCTGAGACGCTGGTGCGCTTCGCGAGGTCGTCAACGTTCAGCGCATCCGGTTCAGGCGGATGTATCGCCGCGCCACGGAAAGGCGGCCAACACCTCGCGTATTGCCGTATTGAACGGCGTGCGGCGACCGATCCCGAGCTGCTCCAGCCGGTCCGACGCCAGGTGGCAATTATGCGGACGCGGCGTCGCATCGGCCGGCGTGTGTTGCGGCACGAGCCGCGCGTCGAGTTGCAGCGCTTGCGCGAGGCGCATGGCGATCTCGTACTTGGTCATCGGTTCGTCGCCCGACCATTGCACGATGCCGCGAATCGCGTCACCCGCGGCGTGACGCTCGAGCATCTGCCGGATCACAAACGCGACGTCCGGCGTGAAGGTCGGATAGCGGATCGCCCATGCGTCCATGTTGGCCGCCTGGCCCTGCGCCGATGCCGACGCGGCAATGGCGGGTACGAGACTCGTCACGGCGGATTCCGACCAATCGACAATCGGCCCGTACAGCAGCGGCAAGCGCAGCACGCAGCCCAGGTCGGTCGTGTCGGTCAACGCCTGCTCGCCGTCCAGCTTGCTGCGCCCATATGCATTGAGCGGCGCCGGCGTGGAATCCGGCCGATAGGGCGGATGAGTGCCGTCGAAAACGTAATCGGTGGAAATCGACAGCGTCCACGCGCCGCGGCGATGCGCGGCGGCGGCGATCGCGCGCACGGCATCCACATTGAGCGCGCGGGCCACTTCCGGCTGACGCTCGCACACATCCGGCCGACGCTCGGCGGCGGCAATCACGAGCGCATCTGGCGCTTCGCGCTCGACAAACTGCTCGACTGCCCGCGGATCCCGGACATCGAGCGTGACGGTGTTCGGCATTGGCCGGCTGAAGGCGGTACCGACGACTTGCCAGGCCGGCTGAGCCGCCAGTTCGTCGACGACAGCGCGACCGAGCAGGCCAGACGCTCCTATGACTGCGACCTTGAACATGATCCGCGTTCCCCTTAGCTCGCCGCGCCGGGCGACACGCCTTTGACCGTGTAGCCGGCCTCGTCGATCGCGGCTTTCAAAGCGTCGACCGATTGCGTCGACTCGACCGCGACCCGGCCCGCCGCGAGATCTACCTGCACTTGCGCGGCTTCGTCGTGCTCGCGAATAGCGTTGGTGACTGCCGCGACACAATGCTGGCAGCTCATGCCTTCAACCTGGAATTCGGTTTTCATCGGAATTGCCTCGGGGAAATGTCGGTTGCGATGATTGAATTATGCCTTCCCGACCAGATTTAGGTGACTGACCTTCCCATCATGGGAAGGTGTACGATCGACGCATTCAGTGGGGAAACAGTGATGAACATTGGTGAAGCGGCCCGCGCGTCGGGCGTCACGGCGAAAATGATTCGCTACTACGAAAGCGTCGGCTTGCTCGCGGCGAAATCCCGTACGACCGCCGGCTATCGTGTCTACGGTCCGCAGGAGGTGCATTCACTGCGCTTCATTCGCCGGGCGCGTCGACTGGGCTTTCTTGTGGAAGACATCCGGCGGCTGCTCGCGCTGTGGCACGACCGCACGCGCGCGAGTGCCGAAGTGAAGGCAATCGCGCTGGACCACGTGGCCGAACTCAATCGACGCATCGCCGAACTCACCGATATGCGCGACACGCTGGCGCATCTTGCCAACCATTGTCACGGCGACGACCGTCCGGAATGTCCGATTATCGAGGGGCTCGCGGACGCAGGTATGGTTTCGGCGGAGAGCGGGAACGCTTGCAAGGGGCTTTCGAAGGCGGACGTTAGCGCTTAGCGAGGCGGGCTGGCGATTTGTTGCTTTATGCACCTAATGTGTGCATCAAGTGAGTCTATCTCATACTTTTTGGTCTACGGGCGTTTCTGCCTCTCAATCAAATCAACGTGCTTTATGCACTCGACGAGTGCATCATTCCATTTTGGAATGCACATCATGCGAGCATTTCACTGGCGCGGTTGCACCATCAGCCTATAATCAGGGTTAACCCTTTTACGGGAAATCCCTGATGCCCGATCCACCGGGGATTCAATCTGATCCTTGGAGAACATCATGTTTGCATACGTCCTTGAAAAACTGAGCACCTGGTTTGAAACTGCAGAGCGCGACCGCCGTGAAGCGTATCTGGCTTCGTCGTCGGATATCGTCCAGCTCGAACAGCGCATCCGCTCGCTCGAAGCCAACGGCTATTCGCTGTAAGTTTTTAGGCGAGCGTTTTATGCCGCCACAGTAGTTCAGTAGTAGCTGTTAAGTGTGAGCCCCGTCTTTTGCGGGGCTTTGTCACATCTGGGCGCCGCGTTGTCCTCAAGGCGTCACAAAGCTCGAGATGGCGAAAATCGACTAGCGGCGAAGTCCGCGTCGCGGTAAGGTAAAGCGTTTTTCAGCGCAATCCGGCCTTCGCGGCTCAACCGGTCCGCCCCATGTCTTCGACCCATTCGTTCAAATTTTCTCTGACCGCCATTGCAGTTTTGTTTGCCACGGCTTGCGCCGTGTCGAGCGCGTCTGCTGCATCCAGCAATAGCCGCAAGCCTGTGATTCTCGACTCGCAGAATGGCATCAGCGACGGGCAGAGCGGAACCGTCCTGCAGACAGCGCCGCTATCGCGGCAACCCATCGTCGAAGCACAACCTATCGCTACGCCTACCGAACTGGCGCCGAATTCGTCTGTGCCGATCGTCGTCGCACCGTATATCCAGTTGCCCGTCGGCGGCGGTGGTGTCGCACCGCAACCTCAACCGTACCCTCAGCCGTATCCTCAACCTTATCCCGTGCCTCGGCCCGCTCCGCGTCCGCAATAGCCGACTCGCGCCGATCCTGTTCGTAGCTTGCTGCCCAGACGTCCGCGCGAGACGCGGCGCAGCGGATTTGCGCGCCCGCGCCCGGCCATTCGGGTTTGGGCGCATGGCGCGCCACCAGTCGGGCGACGACAATCCTCAAGCGGTCTCTGCCGCAAAGTCGCGCCGATGGCGCCCACACGGGCGGCCGGCAACCAGATTGAACGAGAACATACAAAAAGGAGACGTCAAATGCCCAATCACTGGATGCGGCGTGCCGCCGTTTGCGCCACGTTGTTCGCCGTTGTCGCACTTCACGGCGTGGCGTCCGCGAAAGACGTCCCCGAAAAGCCGGCTTTGACAATGGCCGTTGGCGGTCTGCCGGGTCTTTACTACTTGCCGGTGCTCACGGCCCAGCAGTTGGGCTATTTCAAGGACGAGGGTCTCGAGGTCACGCTCGAAGACTTCGCGGGCGGTTCCAAAGCACTCGAAGCAGTAGTGGGCGGCAGCGCGGATATCGGCGCCGGGGCATTCGAGCACACACTATTCATGCAGGCGAAGGGGCAACGCTACCGGGCTTTTGCGTTGATGGGCCGCGCGCCGCAGATCGTCGTTGCCGTATTGACGTCGAAGGCAGACAAGATCAAGACGCTTGCCGATTTCAAAGGCGCAAAGGTCGGCGTGAGCGCGCCGGGGTCATCGACCGATCTCGTGCTGACTGTCGCCTTGCGCAAGGCCGGCGTGCAGAGAAGCGACATTGCGGCGATCGGTGTAGGCAGCGGCGCAACGGTGCTCGCGGCAGTGAGCAACGGTCAGATCGACGCGCTATCCAACGTCGATCCGATGATGACGAAGCTCACACGCGGCGGCGCAATCAAGGTGCTGGTGGACACGCGCACCGTGAAAGGAACGCAGGAAGTGTTCGGCGGAACGATGCCGGCGGCCACACTCTATGCGTCGGAGAACTTTATTCAGAAGTACCCGAAGACGACGCAGGCGCTCGCCAATGCCATCGTGCGCGCGGATCACTGGCTGCAGACCGCGAGCGATGCCGATCTGCTGAAGATGGTGCCGCCGGCCTATCTGCTCAATGATTCCTCGCTCTATGTCGAGGCGTTCCACAATGTGCGGGACGCTTATTCGCCGGATGGCCTGATGCCCGCCGACGGCCCGGAGACTTCGTTGCGCGCACTGGCGTCGTTCGATAACCGGCTGGATCCGAAAAAAATCGACCTGAACGCGACCTATACCAACGACTTCGCCCGCAAGGCCGCGGCACAACTCAAGTAACAGCGCGGCGAGGGGGCGCTATTCGACTATGCGCGGCCTCGCCCGGCGTCAATCGCCGCGGTATTCGACCTTGAACTGCGCGGCCTTGTCCTCACCGAGCGCTTTGACCAGCCAGGGCATCTGGTCCTTCAGCAGCTTCGGCAGCGTGTACGGCGGATTCAGGATGAATATGCCGCTGCCGAAAAGCCCGAATCCGTCCGTGGGCGGATTGCTCACTGTGAGGCTGACGTGCAGCCAGTTGCGCTCCTGCAGCTTTTTCAACTGGTCGGGAAAGCGTTGCGATTCGAGGCGCTTCACTTGCGGATACCAGACCGCGTAGGTACCGGTGGGGAAGCGCTTCAGGCTCTCTTCGACGCACCGCAGCGTGCGCGTGTAGTCGCGCTTGTCCTCATACGAAGGATCGAGCAGTATCAGCGCGCGGCGCGGCGCCGGCGGGAGCAGCGCGAGAATGCCGTCGAAACCGTCGCCCGCGTACAGCATCGCGCGACGGCCCGCATCGCGAAAGTTGTGACGCAGCACGTCGATCTCAGTGGTGTGCAACTCGAATAAACGCATACGGTCCTGCTCGCGCATCTGGCGCCAGGCGATATACGGCGAGCCGGGATAGAAGCGCAGCTGGCCGTCGGGATTGAGCGCGGCGACTTCATCGACATAGTCGGAGAAGAGCGACGGGAGATCGTTGCGCTCCCACAGCCTGGCGATGCCTGTCTGAAACTCGCCGGTCTTGACCGCATAGCCTTCCTGCAGCGAATAGACGCCCGCGCCGGCATGCGTGTCGATATACCAGTAGGCCTTGTCCTTCTGACCGAGGTAGCGCAATAGCTGCAACAAGACCGCGTGTTTGAGAACGTCGGCGTGGTTGCCTGCATGAAAGGCGTGGCGATAGCTGAGCATGATGAGGAGATGCAGAAAGAGGGCGCGCCGTTCCAGGCTGGAGTCGACGATGCGGATGCATTGCGGCGGCACGCCGGCACAGAACGCCGATGTGCCGCGCGGTCGCGTATTGTACGCGACGCCGCGCGCGGCGCAGTGAGTTGCGGCGGTGCTACCGTACGCGTTGTCGGATTGCGCGGTACCCTGCGCGACTACCACCACGACTGGGACCACGGCCACAATCTTGCCGCGGCTGTACCCAGACGTCCGACAGAGCGATGTTAGTCGTATACGTCTCCGAAGATACCTTCGATTCTCTCCTTGATCTCCGGCGTGATCTGCTCGGCGACCTCAGCGGATTTCATGTTCTCGCTAATCTGCTCGACGCGCGACGCGCCTGTAATCACCGTGCTGACATGCGGGTTCTTGAGAATCCATGCAATCGCAAGCTGGCCGACGGTGCAGCCCAGTTCGTCGGCTACTTCGCCGAGCTTGCCGACCACATTGTTTTTGCCTGCGTCGGTAACCTGTTTGCGCAGCCAGTCGTAGCCCTGCAACTGGGCGCGGCTGTCGGCAGGCACGCCGTTGCGATACTTGCCGGTGAGCAGGCCGGACGCGAGCGGGCTCCAGGTAGTCAGACCGAGACCGATATCTTCGTAGAGACGCTTGTATTCCTGTTCGACGCGCTTGCGGTGAAACAGGTTGTACTGCGGCTGTTCCATGACCGGCTTGTGCAGATGGTGCCGCTCCGCGATGTCATAAGCGGCGCGGATTTCGTCGGCGCTCCACTCGGACGTGCCCCAGTACAAGGCTTTGCCGCGCGTGATCATGTCGCTCATTGCCCATACGGTTTCCTCGACGGGCGTGTTCGGGTCTGGCCGATGGCAGAAGACCAGATCGACATAGTCGAGTTGCAGACGCTTGAGCGACGAGTCGATTGCGTTCAGCAGATATTTGCGGTTCAGCGTGTGGTACTGATTGGGCGCTTCTTCGAGCCCCCAGAAGAATTTCGTCGACACGACGTAGCTCACGCGTGGCCATGCCAGTTCCTTGAGCGCCTGACCCATGATTTCTTCCGACTTGCCGCCCGCGTACACCTCCGCGTTGTCGAAGAAATTGACCCCCGCATCGCGCGCGGCAGCGAGCGATTCACGCGCCGCGCGATGGTCGACCTGATTGCCGTAGGTAACCCACGAGCCGATGGACAACTCGCTAACCTGCAGTCCCGAGCGGCCTAGACGCCGATAATTCATGCAATTCTCCTCGATAGTGAAGCGACCGGAATCCTGCCAGAACGCCTAGTTTAAATAGATAAGCCCGGGCGTGCTTTTTACCGATCCATTCCACACGGTTCATGCACAATAGCAGCATCGGCCGCAGTGCAACATCGGCCGAACGGTATAGGACAGTGCCTATGCGCGCCTATGCCATTCGGTCTACTTCCCGCTGCGCGCGGCTCGTGGTCTCATTGCTCATCAACTGCATGGAGGTTCTGGATGTCGTCACTGAACACAAATCTGAATGGCAAGGTCGCGGTCGTCACCGGCGCGGCGAGCGGCATCGGCAAGCAGATTGCGTTGACCCTTTCGGCTGCGGGCGCGGCTGTCGCAATTGCCGACCTGAACCAGGACGGCGCGAATGCCGTCGCTGAAGAAATTACGAAGGGCGGGGGCAAGGCAATCGGCATCGCCATGGACGTCACCAACGAAGACGCGGTGAACCAGGGCATCGACAAAGTGGCGGCAGAGCTCGGTTCGGTCGACATCCTCATTTCCAATGCCGGCATTCAGATCGTCAATCCGATTGAAAACTACTCGTTTTCCGACTGGAAGAAGATGCAAGCCATTCACGTGGACGGAGCGTTCCTGACCACCAAGGCGGCGCTCAAGCACATGTACAAGGACGATCGCGGCGGCATCGTGATCTACATGGGCTCGGTCCACTCGCATGAGGCGTCGCCGCTCAAGTCCGCCTACGTGACGGCCAAGCATGCGCTGCTCGGTCTCGCTCGCGTGCTCGCCAAGGAAGGCGCAAAACACAATGTGCGCTCGCATGTCGTGTGTCCGGGTTTCGTGCGTACGCCGCTCGTCGACAAGCAGATTCCGGAGCAGGCCAAGGAACTGAACATCAGCGAAGAAGAAGTGGTCAAGCGCGTCATGCTGGGCGGTACGGTCGACGGCATTTTCACCACGGTGGAAGACGTCGCGCAAACCGTCCTGTTCCTGTCGACTTTCCCCACGGCTGCACTGACGGGCCAATCGTTTATCGTAAGTCACGGCTGGTACATGCAATAAGGAGGTGCGCATGGCGCAACGCAATCTCAAGCGGGCTCGCGTCGGCGCGGCCGGTAATGAGGAAGGCGCAGGCGCCAGCGCGGCGTCTGCGTCGGCCCGCGGCAAGCGCGTGCAATTGCCGGCCTATGAAACCATCGCGCTCACACTGCAGGGTGGCGGCGCGCTGGGCGCATATCAGGCCGGCGTTTTTCAGGGGCTTCATGAAGCAGGCGTCGAGCCGAACTGGCTGGCAGGCATTTCTATCGGCGCGTTGAATACGGCGATCATCGCCGGCAATCCGCCGGAAAAGCGGGTCGAACGGCTGCTGCAATTCTGGGAAACCATCTGCCAGCCCGCATTCGGTCTGCCGTTGCCCGCTTTTATCGAGCACGCGTTCTTCAATTCGAGCGACGCAGTGCGTAAAGCTTTCACGGCAACACAGGCCGTTGGCGCGCTCGTGGAAGGGCAGAAGGGCTTCTTCGTGCCGCGGTTTCCGCCGCCTTTGCCGACCGTGTCGGGACCGCCTCAAGCGGCCAGCTACTACGACACCGCGCCGCTCAAAGCGACGTTGGAAAGTCTGTGCGACTTCGACCGCATCAACTCACGGGAAATGCGCGTGTCCGTGGGCGCCGTCAATTGCGGCACGGGGAATTTTGCGTACTTCGACAACACGCAGACCACGCTGAGGGCCGAGCACTTCATGGCATCCGGTGCTTTGCCGCCCGGCTTCGCAGCTGTGGAAATCGACGGCCAGTATTACTGGGACGGCGGCTTGATGTCGAACACGCCGCTCTACGAGGTGATTCAAACCACGCCGCGGCGCGACACGCTGGCGTTCCAGGTCGATCTGTGGAGCGCGATCGGGCCGGTGCCCGACAACATCACCGACGTGCAGGGGCGCATGAAAGACATTCAATATTCGAGCCGCACGCGTCTTGTGACCGACATGCTGCAACGCTCACAGCGTTTCCGGCACGTGCTGCGCGAGGTGCTGGACCGGGTCTCGCCGGACCAGCGCGACGATCCATGGTGCAAGCTGGCTGAAGACCTGTCGTGCTCGAAGCGCTACAACGTGATTCATCTCATCTACAGGCAAAAAGAATACGAAGGGCACTACAAGGACTTCCAGTTTGGCCTCTCGACCATGCGGGAGCACTGGGAAAGCGGACTGGCAGACATCCGCCATTCGCTCTCGCAGCCGGATTGGCTTGCCATGCCGGATAACGACGCGGGTTTCGTCACGCACGACATTCATCGCGACTCGCGCTGAAACCATCCGCCAACGCGGAGTCCAGAAACGAGAACGGCGCCCTCAAAGGGGCGCCGTTCTCACATTCGGCTTCAACCGAATCAACCCGAGCGCGCGGGATCGCGCGCCTTGAAACGCTTTACTTCAACACGTGGGCAATCGCGTTGGCCACCACGTCGAGGTTGCGCGTATTCAATGCAGCAACGCAGATGCGGCCCGTGCTGACAGCGTAAATGCCGAACTCTTCGCGCAGACGATCCACTTGCGGCGCGGTCAGGCCTGAGTACGAGAACATGCCGCGCTGCGCATTCACGAAGCTGAAGTCGCGATCCACGCCGCTTGCCTTCAGGCGTTCGACGAGGCCATTGCGCATTGCGCGAATCCGGTCACGCATCCCCGCCAGTTCTGTTTCCCACGTGGCACGCAGTTCCGGCGACGCGAGCACCGCGGCGACCACCGAACCGCCGTGCGTCGGCGGGTTCGAGTAGTTCGTTCGGATCACGCGCTTGAGTTGCGACAATACGCGAGTAGCTTCTTCCTTGCTGCCCGTGATGATGGACAGCGCGCCGATACGCTCCCCGTACAGCGAGAACGACTTGGAGAACGACGACGAGACGAACACGTTCAGTTCAGAGGCCGCGAAGAGTCGCACGGCCGCTGCGTCCGCTTCGATGTTGTCGCCAAAGCCCTGATAGGCGATGTCGAGGAACGGCACCAGATTGCGCGCCTTGACGACCTCAACGATCTGTTTCCATTGATCGACGGTCAGGTCCACGCCCGTCGGGTTATGGCAGCAGGCGTGCAACACGACAACCGTGCCCGCTGCGTAGCTGTTCAGCGCGCTCAGCATGCCGTCGAAATTGACGCCGTGAGTGTGCGCGTCGTAATACGGATACGACACGACTTCGAAGCCCGCGGCTTCGAACAATGCGCGGTGGTTTTCCCAGCTCGGGTCGCTGATCGCGACCTTGGCGCCCGGATTCAGGCGCTTCAGGAAGTCTGCGCCGATCTTCAGTGCGCCCGTGCCGCCCAGTGCTTGCGCCGTCACGACGCGGCCCGCGGCGATCAGCGGCGAATCGTTGCCGAGCAGCAGCTTTTGCACGGCTGCGTCGTAGGCGGCAATGCCTTCGATAGGCAGATAGCCGCGCGGCAACGCGGCTTCGACACGTGCCTTTTCCGCGTCGCGCACGGCGCGCAGCAGCGGAATCTTGCCTTCTTCGTTGAAATACACGCCAACGCCGAGGTTGACTTTGGTGGGGCGCGTGTCGGCGTTGAAGGCTTCGTTCAGGCCCAGAATCGGGTCGCGGGGAGCAAGTTCGACGGCGGAGAACAGAGACATGGTGGGTGGGCAGCAGTAGTGAAAAGAGGGCAGCTACGAGCATGCGCGACCGTGCCGACTGCGTTTCATGCAAAACGCAAACGCCGGATGATGCAGAACGCGGACAGCCGCAAGCGAGCGCAACTTCGCATTGTAACGAATCTACGAACGTTTTTCGGACGAGAACGCCCCTTGGCGGACTTATTTGCTTGAAAAACGGGCAGGCCGTCGCTAAATGTCTAAAACCGACCGCATCACTCAGCGCTGCCAGCCTACGCAGATCCGCTTGGTCCGTCGCCGGTCCATCTCGATGCAACCCGTTAGAATAGTTTTTTGCCCAAGGCCGCTGCCGCCCCCATGTCCGAACAACATTTGACCGAAGTCGACGACGCGCTCGACGAATCCCGATTCGTCCGCTTCGAAGGCTCGCCGTTCCAGCTTTATCAGCCCTATCCGCCCGCCGGCGACCAGCCAACGGCGATCGAGACGCTCGTCGAAGGCGTCGAGGACGGCCTCTCGTTCCAGACGCTGCTCGGCGTGACGGGGTCGGGCAAGACCTTCACGATGGCCAACACGATCGCGCGGCTCGGCCGTCCGGCCATCGTGTTCGCGCCGAACAAGACGCTCGCTGCGCAGCTTTACTCGGAATTCCGCGAGTTCTTTCCGCGCAATGCCGTCGAGTACTTCGTTTCGTACTACGACTACTATCAGCCGGAAGCCTACGTGCCGCAGCGCGACCTGTTCATCGAGAAAGACTCGTCGATCAACGAACACATCGAGCAGATGCGCCTGTCGGCCACGAAAAGCCTGATGGAGCGGCGCGACGTGGTGATTGTCGCGACCGTGTCGGCTATTTACGGCATCGGTAATCCGTCCGAATACCACCAGATGATTCTCACGCTGCGCACGGGCGACAAGCTCGGCCAGCGCGACATCATCGCGCGGCTCATCGCGATGCAGTACAACCGCAACGAGGCGGACTTCCAGCGCGGCTCGTTCCGCGTCCGAGGCGACACCATCGACATCTTCCCGGCCGAACACGCGGAAATGGCGGTGCGTGTGGAATTATTCGACGACGAAGTCGAAACGTTGCAACTCTTCGACCCGCTCACCGGACGGGTGCGTCAGAAAATTCCGCGTTTTACCGTCTATCCGTCGTCGCATTACGTGACGCCGCGCGACACCGTCGTGCGCGCGGTCGAAACGATCAAGGCCGAACTGCGCGAGCGGCTGGAATTCTTCTATAGCGAAGGCAAGCTGGTCGAAGCACAACGGCTCGAACAGCGCACGCGGTTCGACCTGGAGATGCTGCAGGAACTCGGTTTCTGCAAGGGCATCGAGAATTATTCGCGGCACTTTTCGGGCGCGGCGCCCGGCGAGCCGCCGCCCACGCTGGTCGATTACCTGCCGTCGGACGCCATCATGCTGCTCGACGAATCGCACGTGCTGATCGGCCAGTTGAACGGCATGTACAACGGCGACCGGGCGCGCAAGGAAAACCTGGTGGACTACGGGTTCCGTCTGCCTTCCGCGCTGGACAACCGGCCGCTGAAATTCAACGAGTTCGAGCGCAAGATGCGCCAGGTCGTGTTCGTGTCGGCCACGCCGGCAGATTACGAAAAGAAGACCTCGGGTCAGGTTGCGGAGCAGCTCGTGCGTCCGACCGGACTCGTCGACCCGGAAATCGAGGTGCGGCCCGCGCGCAGCCAGGTCGACGATGTGCTCGCCGAGATCAACGAGCGCGTCAAGGCGGGCGATCGCGTGCTGGTGACCGTACTGACCAAGCGCATGGCCGAACAATTGACGGAGTTTCTCAGCGACCATGGCGTCAAGGTGCGCTATCTGCATAGCGACATCGACACGGTGGAGCGCGTCGAGATCATCCGCGACTTGCGGCTCGGCACTTTCGACGTGCTCGTCGGTATCAACCTGCTGCGCGAAGGTCTGGATATTCCCGAAGTGTCGCTCGTCGCGATTCTCGACGCGGACAAGGAAGGCTTTCTGCGCGCCGAGCGCTCGCTGATTCAGACCATCGGCCGGGCGGCGCGCAACGTGAACGGCAAGGCCATTCTGTATGCGGACAAGGTGACGGATTCAATGCGCCGCGCCATTGACGAGACCGAGCGGCGGCGCGCCAAGCAGATTGCGTTCAACCTCGAACGCGGTATTACGCCGCGCGGCGTGGTGAAGCGTATCCGGGACATTATCGACGGCGTGTACAACGTCGACGACGCCCGCGCCGAGCTGAAGGAACAGCAGACGCGCGCCAAATTCGAGGACATGTCCGAAAAGCAGCTGGCCAAGGAACTCAAGCGCCTCGAAAAACAGATGATGGAGCACGCGAAAAACCTCGAGTTCGAGAAGGCCGCGCAAACGCGCGACCAGCTGGCGTTGCTGCGTCAGCGCGTGTTCGGGGCGAATGTCGGCGACCACGTCTCGGGCGTCGACTAAATCGGCAGGACCATCCAGCGACGAAGCAACGTGGTTCCGGCGCAAAGGGCGCGGCAATGTGCCGCGCTTCTTTTTGCCGGTACGCGGACAAGACCGTCAAGGGAATTGCACGCAGGAAACTGCCCGCCGCTTCACGCCCACACCCTGTTTCTTAAGACATCCTTAAGCCCCTGCTGGCATAAGGCTCGGCGTGCGTCCGTATTTGTTCCAGCAGGCGAGAGATGATAAACTCGACCAATATTGAGAATGGTTCGCATTAACGTTCAATTATGCGATCTGCTTCGGTTCGTCGCCCGACGCACTGTTCCAATGGGATCAAATCGAGTCTGATAAAAACAAGGAGTTTCAATGCGGATTTCTTCATTTGTGCGTGGCGGCATTGCCACGGCTGCGGCGGTGGCGGCTCTTTCGGCAACGGCCGCCGAATATCCGATCGGCAAGCAGCAGATTCAGGGCGGCATGGAAATTGGCGCGGTGTATCTGCAGCCGATCACGATGGAGCCGGAAGGCATGATGCGCAAGGCGTCGGATTCGGACATCCACCTCGAAGCGGACATCCACGCAGTCAAGAACAATCCGACAGGCTTCGCGGAAGGCGACTGGATGCCGTATCTGCAGGTGCGCTACGAACTGACGAAGGTCGGTTCGAAAGAGACGCAGAAGGGCGACATGATGGCGATGGTCGCCAACGACGGCCCGCACTACGGCGACAACGTGAAGCTGCAAGGCCCCGGCAAGTATCACCTGAAGATGATCGTCGAAGCGCCGATGCAAACCGGCCACATGGCGTTTGGTCGCCACGTCGACAAGGAAACCGGCGTGGGTCCGTGGTTCAAGCCGATCACGCTTGAATACGACTTTACGTTCGCCGGCATCGGCAAGAAGGGCGGGTACTGATCTCCACGATCGTCGCAACTCGTCACCTGGCAATATGCGAGCACGCTGTGACAGGTGAATGAATGCAGCAGGCGGCGCGCGGACTCCACGCCTCGCGCCGCGTTTTCTGGAAACGCCAATGAGAATCAACCGAAAGATCGCTGTGCTTGCCTCGTCGATTTTGCTGGCGGGCGCGGCGCATGCAGCCGATCTGCCCACGTTCAAGCTCGAAATGAACGACGGCAAGCTGAATCCGGCCCGCATCGAAGTGCCGGCGGGGCAGCGTATCAAGATCGAGGTGCGCAATACCGGCAAGGGCGCCGCCGAGTTCGAAAGCGTCCAGTTGCGCAAGGAAAAAGTCCTCGCGCCAGGCGCGGATTCTTTCGTCGTGATCGCTCCGCTGGAACCCGGCGAGTACAAGTTTTTCGACGATTTCCACCAGCAGGCGCAGGGTGTGATCGTCGCGAAATAGCAGTGGTTTTTGAGGCGGGCGCGAAGGCTTAGGGCCGCTGCGCTCGCAAGAGCAGTTGCAGAGCAGAAGGGAGTCCTTGATGGGTCAGATTCTATTCATCGTGTGGCGGGAAAGTGTCGAGGCATTGCTGGTCGTCGGCATCCTGTACGCGTGGCTGAAAAATGGCGACGACGATGCGCGCCGCGGTCTGCCGTACCTGTGGGGCGGCGTCGTCGCGGGCCTGATTGCAGCGGTGGCGCTCGGCGCGGCGCTCGTCGGCTTCACCGAGGTGCTCTCCGGCGACGCGCAGGATTATTTCCAGACCGCGATGGTGCTGGTTGCCTGCGTGCTGATCGTGCAAATGGTTCTGTGGATGAAGCAGCACGGCCGCTCGCTGAAACGCGACATGGAACGCTCGCTGCAACAAAGCCAGCGCGACTCCAACTGGTGGGGCGTGGCGCTGCTCGTGGCTCTCGCGATCGCGCGCGAAGGCAGCGAGACCGTGATTTTCCTGTACGGCCTCGGCTTCGGTCAGTCCGGTCACGTGGACACCAACCAGATGCTCGCGGTCGTGATCGGCCTCGGTCTCGCATTGCTCACGTTCTACGTGCTGCAACTGGGCGGCAAGTTCTTCTCGTGGCGGCTCTTTTTCCGCGTGACGGAAATCATGCTGCTGTTCCTCGGCGCGGGGCTCTTTCAAACGGGCGTCGATAAGCTGATCGACAAGGAATTCCTGCCGACCATCGTCGACCAGATGTGGAACACGTCGGCCGTGCTCGATGATTCGAGCACCTTCGGCTCGCTCGTCGCGACGCTCACCGGTTATCGCGCGCATCCCGCGCTGATGAATCTGATTGCGTACGCGGTGTACTGGGGGGTCGTCTATCTGCTGCTGCGCCGTGCCAACCGCAAGCCGGCGCAACAAACGGCAGGGCGTGCAGCATGAGTACCGTCATGACCCGCCCGGGGCGTCTCGCCGCGGCCGGGCAGTGGATGCAGCGTCACGGTTCCGCAATCCGCGGCATCCAGTGGGTTGTGGTGACGGTGTACGCGTTGCTGATCCTCGTTCCGGCTGTGATGCCGTTGCCGGACGACAGCGCGCATTTGTGGAACAACCTGACGCTTGCGGCCCAATTCGTGTTCTGGGGCATCTGGTGGCCGTTCGTTCTGCTGTCGATGGTCATGCTCGGCCGCGTCTGGTGCGGCGTGCTGTGTCCCGAAGGCGCACTCGCGGAATTCGCCAGCAAGCACGGTCGCGGCAAAGCGATTCCGCACTGGATGCGCTGGGGCGGCTGGCCTTTCGTCGCGTTCGGCATTACGACCATCTACGGCCAGATGGTGAGCGTCTACCAGTACCCGAAGGCGGTGCTGCTGGTGCTCGGCGGCTCGACGTTGGCGGCCATCGTCATCGGTCTGCTGTATGGGCGAGAGAAGCGCGTCTGGTGCAAATACCTGTGCCCCGTCAACGGGGTTTTTTCGCTTCTGGCGCGCCTCGCGCCGTTCCACTACAAAGTCGATGAAGATGCATGGCGCCGCTCGTACAAGAACGGCGAACACGGACATCGCGTGATTCCGATCAATTGCGCACCGCTCGTGCCGTTGCGCAATATGAAGGGCGCGTCCGACTGCCATATGTGCGGCCGTTGCAGCGGCCACCGCGACGCGATTGCGCTTACGTGGCGCGCGCCGTCGTCGGAAGTCGTGCAGCTTGGCGACAAGCAGGCGAATGTGTGGGACACCGCACTGATCCTGTACGGCCTGCTCGGTATCGCGATTGGCGCATTCCACTGGACGGCTTCGCGCTGGTTCGTCGACCTGAAGATGTTCTTCGCCACGTGGCTCGTCGATCACGACATCACATGGCCGCTCGATACGAACGCGCCGTGGTTCCTGTTCACGCATTACCCGGAACAGAACGACGTATTCTCGTGGCTCGACGGCACGATGGTGATCGGCTACATCCTCGCAACGGCGCTCGTCTACGGCACTGCGCTGCTCGTTCTGATGACGGGCGCGACGCGCATGCTCGGGCGCTTTAGCGCCGTGCGTCTGCATCACCTGACGCAAGGGCTGATTCCGATCGCAGGCGCGGGCGTGTTCCTTGGTTTGTCGGCCACCACGTTGTCGCTGTTGCGTGCCGAGCATGTGCCGCTGTGGTGGGCATCGGACCTGCGCATCGCGATTCTGGCGATCGCCAATCTGTGGAGCGCATGGCTCGCGTGGCTCGTCACGCGGCGCTACAGCGAGCGCTTCGTTCAACGCGGCCTGGCAATGCTCTGGTTTGCCGCTGCGCTCGCCGTGGTCGACAGCGCCTGGTGGCTGATGTTCTGGGGCTGGGCCTCGAAGTAGGCGGGATCGGGCGACTACTCTGCTGGGCACTCGCGTGCCTAAGCCGCCCGACACAAAAAACAGAAGCCGTGTAGACGATCTCGCGACATCGCGGCATCGTCTACACGGCTTTTTCATTGGCATGACGGTACACGGTATTTCGTGTCCGTATGGGCGGGAACCAAAAAAGCGGCCTGGCTGGCTGCGACGGCTGGCTTGGTGTCTGCACGAAGGGGTCTAGTTCTCACGTGCAAGCCGTCGTGGCTGGCTAATGCCTAACACCTCTCTGGGAGGTGGTCCCCACAATACCCGGTACTGAAATCTCGTTCGTCGTTACTTGGTCAGGATCAGCTTGCCCAAACGGGTGGCGCGCAGTTGATACGTTTCCCCGTTATGCAAAATGCTGATGTGACTATGTCCTTGCAGCAAAGCGTCGCTACGCACCACCCGTTCGGCCGTTTCGCCGGAACCGTTCGCACGCTCGGCAGCAGGCTTGGCGGCGGCCGTTGCCGTCGCTGCTGAAGCCTTCGGACGGCTGGTCAACGCAGCGGCCGGGCGGCGCAGGCTGAGCGTGCTGGTGCGAGTGGTATCGGTCATTCGTCTTCGCTGTTGTTTGATTCGATGGATGAATTCTAAATGATAACCATTCCTATTTACAAGAGGCAGAAATTCATCGGTTGAGACTTTCGATAGGCGCAGCGAAATCGAGGCTAAAGGCGTAGCGGGCGAGAGGGCGCACGGTGTTGCGCAGCGCGCTCCGGCGCCGCCTCGGACGGGTGATTCACCCGGGCGGCGGCGGGGAATGGTAGACCAGAGGCCGGTCGCTCAATGCAGCGAGCCCGGCTCCTGTTTCGCCTGCACATATTGACGAATCAGCCGCACCGTATCGATGTCGTTCTCGCGGTAAGCCGACTTGACGATCTCCTGCGTCTGCACGGCGTCCTGGTCGTCGGAAACGGGCAGCGTCGTCGCGTATTCGAAGCGCAGGAACAGTTGCAGTTCATCCGGCTGTTCGATCGTCATCGTCAGCGAGCCGCCGACATAGTCCGCCGTCGGCAGGATGTCGTAGCGCACGGCCTGGCTCTCGTGGAGTGTCACGCGATCGCGCACGGTGGCTTGGCCATAGTGCAGTTCCCGCTCGATCGTATTGCCTTCGCGCGAGAGGATCGTGCAGCTGTCGAGTCCGATCACGAACAGTTGCGGCTGTTCGGCGCGCAGCACGAGGCCTTCCCACAACTGCTCGCGGGTCATGGAGTCGACAAACGGATTCAACGGGTCGTTGATCTGGATAAGGTGTTCGAAATTCAAGACGACGGCATCCTATGAAAGCGTTGCAAGCGTTGCAGTAACGCGGCCCGGACAGCTTCGCGCGCGTGCCGGGCCGTTCGCAGCGTCACGCGACAGTCAGACCCGATCGGATCGTGATGGAGCGCGTGAGAATCTTGTGAACTGGGCATGCATTGGCAATTTGCAAGAGCCGTTCCCGCTGTTCATCCGACAACTCGCCGAGCAGCGTGATTTTGCGGTCGATGGTCGAGCCCTCGTCGCCCTGTTCGATACCGAGCGTCACATGCACCTCTTCGAGCGGCCAGTCCTTGCGCTGCGCGTACATCTTGAGCGTGACCGACGTGCATGCGCCGAGGCTCGACAGCAGCAGCGAAACCGGAGTGGGGCCGCGATCGCCGCCGCCGAGCGATTCGGGTTCGTCGGCGAGCCACGTGTGCTTGCCGTCGTCGAGACGGACCTGGTAATTTGTCGAACCGATATGCGCGGTGACGGTGGCTTCTGCCATGCGGGCTCCTGAGCAGGACGGAAAACGCCGCGCGCGGCGGCTCGACGGCGTCAAGACGAGGGCGCGGCAGGAATTGCTATTGTGAACGAAGTCGGCGGCATTTGCGCCGCGAGTGCGCGCGGGCTCGCGGGCGGCGGCAACCTGGCATCGTGCGCGGTTTGGCAAATATCTGCGCCCCGGCGCGCGCGCTCGGCAAGTTGCTCAGTGGGTGATCGAACCCATGCGGCCGGCCTGATAATCGACGACCGCCTGGCGGATTTCGTCTTCTGTATTCATGACGAACGGACCATAGCGCACGACGGGTTCCTTCAACGGCACGCCGCCGAGCAGCAGTACCTCGAGCGGCTCGGCGCCGGCCGTGAGGGTAATCGAGTCGCCGTCGTTGTTGAACACGACCATCTTGCGCGGGTCGATTTCCTGGCGTGCGTCGTCTTCGCCGTAAAAGCCTTTGCCCGACAAGCCGTATGCAAATACGCGATAGTCAGCGGGCACCGGCTGCCGGATCGTCGCGCCGGGTTGCAACGAAAAGTGCTGGTACAGAATCGGCGTGCGTGTTTCGACTGCGGCTTTCACGCCGAGCGCCTCGCCGGCGATTACCTTCACGCGGACCTTGCCGTCGGCCGAGGTTGCCACCGGAATTTCCGACGACGGCATCTCCTGATAACGCGGCGCGATCATCTTGTCGCGGCGCGGCAGATTCACCCACAGTTGCAAGCCATGCACGCGTCCGCCTGTCCGCACGAACGACGGGTCGGGCATCTCGCTATGCACGACGCCAGCGCCCGCAGTCATCCATTGCACGTCGCCGGCATGCAGGGTGCCGGAGTGGCCCGCCGAATCCTTATGGCCGAACTGGCCTTCGAGCACATAGGTGACCGTTTCAAATCCGCGATGCGGATGGTCGGGCGCGCCTTTGGCCTCGCCGGGCGCGTAGTCGACCGGTCCCATTTCGTCGAGCAGCAGGAACGGATCGAAGTCCATCAGCATGCGCGTAGGAAACGGGCGGTGGACGACGAAACCGCCACCTTCGGTCGTGCGAACGGCAGGATAAGTGCGTTCGATCGTGCGTGTCGCGGTCATCAATGTCACCTCGAAAAATGGGGAATAGCGTTATTTTTGAAACATGGAGCTATTATAGGGACCGTTTTTTCGGGTGCCAGCCGCCGTCACGCAATGGATTGTTCTATTACTGGAACGATGAGATGAAGATCGATTCACACAATCTGAATGACCTGATGTATTTCTCGCAGGTCGTCGAACATGGCGGTTTCTCCGCCGCCGAACGCGTGCTGGGTATCTCCAAGTCGCGGCTGTCGCGCCGCTTGACGGAGCTCGAGGCGTCGCTCGGCGTGAGGCTGTTGCAGCGCTCGACACGCAAGCTCGCGCTCACAGAGGCGGGCCAACTTTTCTACCAGCATTGCCAGGCGATGTTGAGCGAGGCGCAGGCCGCCGTGAACGTCGTGCAGCAACTGCGTTCGTCGCCGCGCGGCACGGTGCGCGTCAGCGTGCCGGTCACGATTTCGCAGACGATACTGTCGACCATCCTGCCGGAATTCATGCATCGCTATCCGGAAGTGCGCGTCGTCATGCGCGTGACCAACCGCGTGGTCGATCTGTTCGAAGATTCGATCGACGTCGCATTGCGCGTGCGCTCCGATCCTCCGGAAAACGCCAATATCGTCGTGCGTCCTCTATGGCGCACGCAGCAGATGCTGGTCGGCGCGCCGAGTCTGTTGCAGCAGAATGCGCCGCCGCTGCAACCGGGCGATCTGTCGCGCTTCGAAACGCTCGACGTACCCACGGGCGACGGACGGCACGTCTACAACCTGATCGCGCCGGACGGCACGCGTCACGTACATGAACACGAGCCGCGTCTCGTCACCGCCGATCTGTTGACGATTCGCGAGGCCGTACTCCGCGGGGTAGGTATCGCTGCGTTGCCGGAGATGATGTACGGCGCGGCGTTGCGCGCGGGCCAGTTGTCGCCGGTTATGCCTGGCTGGACTTTTCCTATGCCGCAGTTGTACGCCGTTTTCGTGTCGCGTCAGGGAATGGTGCCGGCCGTACGCGCTTTCGTCGACTATCTGGTCGAGATGCTCGATCCCGATGAAGGCAAGCACATCATGGGCGAATGCCCGGCGTCCGAAACGCGCCAGCAGCCCGTACCTGCGCGTGCGGCGGCCGCTCTCGCGTCCTAGCGGATCGCGAGCTTCGCGGCATCGTTTTTAGCATTGAAGCGCGGGCTGTCATGAGTACTTTCAATGGCCATTTGCTTGTGTGCGCGAGCTCATGGGGCTATATTGAAATCCCTTCGCTAAGGAGTCTCTTATGCGAAAACTCATGGCCGCTATCGTAGCCGGCCTGATAGGGCTGACCGCGCTGTCCGTGTCGAGCACGGCTGTCGCATGCGGTGATTCGAGCCAACAGTCTTCGGCTGATGGCAAATGATCCCGCCGCCCGAAGGCGCCAAGCGCGCACAAAAAAAGGCCTTCATCGTTTGATGAAGGCCTTTTACTTTTCAGCCCCTGTTTCATGGGCTTTTCTTCACTTCCGGGTGCTGCGCCCCACCGAATCCGGCGAGGTCACTTGCCTTTAGGCTGCGTGACGAAACCGATTTTCGTCAGGCCACCGGCCTGCGCTGCGGACATTACCTGCGCGACCTTTTCGTAAGGCACTTTACGATCTGCATCGAGATGCAATTCGGGTTGCGGATTCGCCTGCGCCGCCTCTGCAATTTTCGCGCTCAGTTCGGCCTCGTCCACTTTTTTGTCGTTCCACAACACGTTGCCGTCAGCGTCGACTGCGACCGTGACCTGAGCCGGCTTGGTGTCTTCCTTCTGACTGCTTGCATGCGGCAGATCGATTTTCACCGCATGACGGATCACCGGAATCGTCACCATGAAAACGATCAGGAGAACCAACATCACGTCGACGAGCGGCGTCATGTTGATTTCGTTCATCAGGCCGTCGTCATCGTCGCCGGCGAAGGGGCTCATTGCCATCTGTATGCCTCGTCGTTCAGTTGGCGCTTCAGTTGGCGCGAGTCGCGAGACGCAGGCCGTCGCCGCGCTTGGACGACGACAGTCGCGCGCCCGTCACGAAGAATGCGTGCAAGCCATGCGCGAAACGGCTCAGCTTGGCGACGATCGCCTTGTTTGCGCGCGTCAGTGCGTTGTAGCCCAGCACGGCCGGAATTGCAACGAAGAGACCGAATGCGGTCATGATCAGCGCTTCGCCGACCGGGCCCGCCACCTGGTCGATCGACGACTGGCCGCTCGCGCCGATTGCCAGCAGCGCGTGATAAATGCCCCACACCGTGCCGAAGAGACCCACGAACGGCGCCGTGCTGCCGATCGACGCGAGAATTGCGAGTCCGCTCTGCATGCGGGCAACGCTTTCGTCCATCGTGTCCTTCAAACAGCGCGTGACCCAATCCGACACGTCCATGCGGTCGTGCAGATGCGGCTGCGTCTGGTGATGATGATCGGCCGCTTCCTGGCCCGACAGCGCCAGCGCGAGGAACGGATTGTCATGCGGCGTCGACGATCCGGCGCCAAGCTTTTTCACGCCGTCAGCGAGATCGTCGGAATGCCAGAACGCCTGCTCGGCGTTCTTCGTGAGGCGGTTCAAACGCATGACGTTCCAGCCTTTGATGACGATCACGCTCCACGACATCACCGACATCACCAGCAGCGCGAGCGCGATGCCGCGCGTGACGAAATCCCCTTGCGCCCACACGTGCGCCAATCCGTAGTTTTGCATTGCAATTCCTTTTTTTTGAAATCCGCTTCAATCTTCGAGATTGAAGTTGTAAGGCTGGGTGTACGCGGCCCGAACGGGTTGGCCGTCTTCGAGATAGGGTTTGCACGCGCTCGAATGCGCGGCGGCTAGCGCGGCGTCGTCGAGCCGGCTGAAGCCGCTGCTTTTCTTCAACTCGATGTTCTCGAGCTTGCCGGTCAGGCCCACCACGAACTTGACGTACGCGGTGCCGCTTTCCCCGCGGCGGCGCGAGAGGGCCGGGTAGTCCGGCTTCGCAATGTTGCAGTCGAGGTGCGAGACGTTTTTCGGCGCGGTGATTTCCATTGTCTGACGGCCGATTGCCGGAGCGGCCGGTGCCGGGGGCGCCGCCGGAGCGGGCGGTGCGGCCGGCGTCGGTTCGGCGGCCGCTACGGGCGTTGGCGACGGCGCGGGCGCCTCGTGCAGCGGCGCTGGCGTTGGCTTCGTCGGCGTCGGCTTGGGCTGGACCTTCGGCTTGCTGCGAACCGGCGGCGCCGGCGTGGGCGGGGGCGGCGCGATCGATTGCATCGCGACCGGCGCGGCAACCGGCGCCGGCGGCAGCAACTGCGCAGTCATCACGCGCGACTCGATGGTTGCCTCGACCGGATCGTGACGCAGCGTCAGGACGACGGCCAGCAGCGCGACGTGAACCGCCGCAACCATGGCGGTCGCCGTCAGGACGCGGGAATTCATTCGGGGGGACGAAGCCGGTGCGGCACCGGCTGAAGCGGTATGCGAAGCCTGCATGTTAGCGTGGCGGCGCGCTGTCGAGGGAGCGCGGCTGACAAAACATCGTCATGTTCGGAAGATCACCAGCGAAATACACATTGTGGTCACGAAACCAATCAGCAATTCCATCTCGAACTCCATTAATGGGTGAGCGGGTAGCTGGCTGGCAGGGATACTGGCTTGCTGACGGCAGTGCGATTAACTGAAAAGCGTTGAATCGGCACCAGAAAAAAGGGAGCAGCGGCTAACGATACGGAGCAGGCACTCATATGTGCCTCACGTCCTCGCGCCAGGTTTCGAACGGTACGTTACGCCGCCTTGCGCTCGTAAAACATCATGGGCACAGCTTGCGGTTGATGCTCGAAGCCGCAGCGGCTTGCGCACACGCCGCTTTGCATCATCACGTCGCGCACCGAATCCGCGCACTTGCCGCAGCAGGACGCAACGCCGAGCTCGAATTGCAGCTCGTCGAACGAATCGACGCCTTCCGCGATCGAGGCACGGATCTTTCGGTCAGAAACAGACTTGCAGACACAGACAATCATGGCAGGGCGTCATAGCTAACGTTAATGCGAATTATTATCATTATGTTTGAGCCGTTTGGCAAGCGTCCCACGCGGTTTTTTGTAACAAAACCAGACTCTTAGAAGGGTTTCGACTATGCGGATGGCGGCCAGGGAGGTGCGTCCGGCCTCGGCGAACACGCATTCAAGGCAGGCATAAAGCCGCCAGAAAGTCTCTGGAACGGGCGCCCGGGGAGGCTTTCAGGCAGGTTGCGAGGAGGTTGCGGTACGGCGCGAAGGAATGAGTACGCGCTCGACCTGCGCGTCGATTTCCAGCAGCGTGGCGACAAGTTGCCGCAGATGCGTGCCGTCGCCGGTGGAATAGAAGCGCGGCAGCGCGGCGTCCGCCGTTTGCGGCGCTGCGCGCACGCCGTGTTGTTCGAGCACGCGCTCCAGCTGGCGAGCAATAGCCACGCTGGTGTCGATAAGCGCGAGCCGGTCGCCGACGATGTCGCGAATCGCGGCGTCGAAGAATGGATAGTGCGTGCAGCCAAGCACCAGCGTGTCGGCGCCCGCGTCCAGCATCGGCTGAAGATAGCCGCGCAGGAGCGCGCGCAATTCCGCTGAACCGACGTCGCAGCGCTCGACAGCCTGCACGAGCCCGTGGCCGGGCTGGCACAGAAAGCGGCAATCCGCGGCGTAGCGTTCCAGCAGCGCCTGAAAGCGTGCGCTGCGCAACGTGACTTGCGTGGCGAGCACGCCGGCGACTCGCGTTTTCGATTGCAACGCGGCGGGCTTGATGCCCGGCTCGACACCGACGAGCGGAATGGACAGTTTCTCGCGAACCAGCGCGATGGACTGCGCGGTCGCCGTATTGCAGGCCACGACGAGCGCTTTCGCGCCCTGTTTGACGAGCCACTCGCCGATCGCCAGCGTGCGGTCGGCGATGAAGTCGTCGTCGCGCTCGCCATACGGCGCATAAAGCGAATCGGCGACGTAGAGCAACGCCTCGTCAGGCAACTGTGCCCGAACCGCTCGCAACACCGACAGCCCGCCGAGGCCCGAGTCGAAAATGCCGACGGGCGCCCGTGAATCCGCGCTCAGGGAGCCAATTGATGCGTTCGTAGACGACGATTGTTCGGGCATAAGCGATCGGGGCGGCCGGCGCGGCGTTCAGGAAAAGCAGGGGAGAGCAGGGAAAAAGCGAAGCGAGCAAGTATATCGCCAACGCGGCGCATGCTATCCCGTATGAGCCGGGACCTGCGCCAGCGCTTGAGCGTACCCAGCGGACCCGCGCGATCCGATCAGGACTCCACCGAGCCCATGGCGGTTTGCTGGTAGTTCTGAATGCCGACCTTGTCGATCAGGTCGAGTTGCGTTTCGAGCCAGTCGATGTGCTCTTCTGTGTCGTCGAGAATCTTCACGAAGATTTCACGCGAGATGAAATCGCGAACCGATTCGCAATACGCAATGGCTTCCTTGCAGGTGCTCTGCGAGATCTGCTCAAGCTTCAAATCGCATTCGAGAATTTCTTTCGTTTCCTCGCCGATCAGCAGTTTGTGCAGATCTTGCAGGTTCGGCAGACCGTCGAGCATGAAAACGCGTTCGATCAGCCAGTCGGCATGCTTCATTTCGCCGATCGACTCATCGTATTCATGCTTGCCGAGTTTCTCGAGGCCCCAATGCTTATACATCCGCGCGTGCAGGAAATACTGGTTGATCGCGGTCAGCTCGTTTTTCAACTGCGCGTTGAGGTACTCGATAACTTTCTTGTCGCCTTGCATGATCTTTCCTTTTTCGGGGGACTTCAATTTTCCAACAACAATAAACGCCATGCCTTAAAAAGCCAAGAGAACAGAACATCTTTCGACGTCGGCTCTGGCATGCGCGTGATGCGTGGCATCCATGAAAAAAGCCGGGACCGTGGCCCCGGCTTCTCAAGACACGCCATGCGCGTCGGCGGCGAATCAGACGGTTGCGACGGGAATCTTGCCGATCTTTGCCTGCCATTCCTTCGGGCCGGTCTGGTGCACCGAGGTGCCGCTCGAATCGACTGCCACTGTGACCGGCATGTCCTGCACGTCGAACTCGTAAATCGCTTCCATGCCGAGGTCTTCGAATGCCAGCACCTTTGCGCTGCGAATCGCCTTCGACACCAGGTAAGCCGCGCCGCCCACGGCCATCAGATACGCGGCTTTGTGCTTCCTGATTGCCTCGATCGCGACCGGTCCGCGCTCGGCCTTGCCGATCATCGAGATGAGACCCGTTTGCGACAGCATGGTGTCCGTGAACTTGTCCATGCGGGTTGCCGTGGTCGGGCCTGCGGGGCCGACCGCTTCGTCGCGCACCGGATCGACCGGGCCGACGTAGTAGATCACGCGGTTCGTGAAGTCGACCGGCAGCTTCTCTCCCTTGGCCAGCATGTCCGCGATGCGCTTGTGCGCGGCGTCGCGGCCCGTCAGCATCTTGCCCGACAGCAGCAGCGTCTGGCCCGGCTTCCACGAAGCGACTTCTTCCGGCGTCAGCGTGTTCAGATCGACGCGCTTGCTGGTCTCCGTGTTCGGCTCCCATTGCACCTTCGGCCATGCATCGAGAGACGGCGCTTCGAGTTTGGCGACGCCCGAGCCGTCGAGCGTGAAGTGCGCGTGACGCGTGGCCGCACAGTTCGGGATGATCGCAACCGGCTTGGACGCGGCGTGCGTCGGGGCGGCCATGATCTTCACGTCGAGCACTGTGGCGAGGCCGCCCAGGCCCTGCGCGCCGATGCCGAGCGCATTGACCTTCTCGTGCAGTTCGACGCGCAGTTCCTCGATCCAGTCTTTCGGGCCGCGTGCGATTACGTCCTGAATGTCGATCGGGTCCATCAGCGATTCTTTTGCCATCACCATGGCTTTCTCAGCCGTGCCGCCGATGCCGATGCCGAGCATGCCCGGCGGGCACCAACCCGCGCCCATGGTCGGCACCGTCTTAAGAATCCAGTCGACGATGGAGTCCGACGGATTCAGCATCGCGAACTTCGACTTGTTTTCCGAGCCGCCGCCCTTGGCCGCGACTTGCACGTCGACCTTATCGCCCGGCACGATCTCGTAGTGAATCACGGCCGGCGTGTTGTCTTTCGTGTTCTTGCGCGCACCTTCGGGCGGGCTCACGATCGACGCGCGCAGCACATTGTCCGGGTTCAGGTAACCACGGCGCACGCCTTCGTTGATCATGTCGGTGACGCCCATCGTCGCACCGTCCCAACGCACGTCCATGCCGACCTTCACGAACACTGTGACGATGCCCGTGTCCTGACAGATCGGACGCTTGCCTTCGGCGCACATGCGGCTGTTGGTGAGAATCTGCGCAATCGCATCTTTCGCGGCCGGGCTCTGTTCGAGTTCGTACGCGCGGCCCAGGGCCTGGATGTAGTCGAGCGGATGGTAGTAGCTGATGTATTGCAACGAATCAGCAATGCTCTGAATCAGATCTTCCTGTTTGATGACGGTCATGGCTAAGCTCGGTGGGGACGGTAGCGCTTTTTTCTGTTCGCAGGCTGTGCGGTCAGTCGTGCGCTTTCAGGGGAGTGGAACCGCTGGAACCCAGCGGCTGCAGATCCGCGGGTTCCTGAAAATGAGTCGGATGCGTGTGCGTGGTCAGCCGGTCGACCAGGGCCATGATCAGTGCCGAGACGAGGAACGCGACGTGGATGATGACCTGCCACATGATGGTGTGCGTCGAGTTCTGGTCCGGGCTGATAAACGTTTTCAGCAGATGGATCGACGAGATGCTGATGAGCGCCATGGCGAGCTTCACTTTCAGCACGCCGGCGTTCACGTGGTCGAGCCATTCCGGCTCGTCGGGATGGCCTTCCACACCGAGGCGCGACACGAACGTTTCATACCCGCCGATGATCACCATGATCAGCAGGTTCGAAATCATGACCACGTCGATCAGACCGAGCACGACCAGCATGATGTTGGTTTCGTCGAGCGTCATTGACGCTGTGACGAGATGCCAGACTTCCTTCAGGAACAGCACGACGTACACGGCCTGCGCGACGATCAACCCGAGATACAGCGGCACCTGCAGCCAGCGGCTCATGAAGATGACGACGGGCAGCGGGCGCATGGGTCGGCGTTGGCGCGGGGAATTGATTCGCGAAGCGGACATAGACAGAAATCGGATCGAACGCAGGTGACGGAACGTGGAGCAAATGAGCCCGACAGCGTGCGAATCACGCGCGCGGATCGGCACGGAAAGCGAAGTGCGCAAGGCGCGGTACGGGCGCGAGGCAAGCCCATTCTGGGCCGGCAGCGGCCCGGCAACGCTGGCATCAGCGCGCGCTATTGTACAGCGTTGGGCGAATTTGCTGCGGCGCGGCGGGCACGGTCGAGGCCCAACGCTTACGATGCAACCGGCGGTACGCGCTTCACTTTCAGACTCGCGAGTCCAATGCCCGCAATCACGCACGCAAGCGCGACGCCGTGCGCAAGCGTCGGACGCTCGCCGAGAAACGCAATGCCGTAGATGGCCGCGGCAACCGGCAGCACGGCGCTGAATACGCCCGCAAGACTGCCGGGCACATGCCGGATGCCTTTCATCCAGAGCCAGAAGGAAAAGATGCTTGCGGATAGTCCATACCACAGCACCAGCGTCCACACGCCAGGCGGCACCGCGCGATAGTCGAAATCGACGAGCGCTGTCGCGCCGAACGGCAGCATCAACAGCAGGCCGAATAGGTGCGTGTATGCACAGATGTCGATAGGTGCGAGCGTTTGCGTGAGGCGCCGCGACAGGATGATGTAGAGCGACTCGCAGCACACTGCGCCGAGCACCATCAGGTTGCCCGTGAACGAAGTCTCGCCGTGCGCGCCCGCATCGACATGCGCGAGATTGATGACCACCACGCCCGCAATGGCCAATGCAATCGACGCAAGCGCGCGTCCATTGGGACGCTCCTTGAGAATAAGCCAGGACAGCAGCGCGACGACGGCCGGAATGGTGCTCGTGATGACGCCCGCCGCCACCGCACTCGTGCGCTGCACGCCATTGAGCATGAGTAGCGTAAACCCGAAGGTGCCGAAGAGCGCCTGCAGAAACAGATTGAGCCATTCATCGCGCTTCACGTGACGCAGTTTCGCGATGCGCAGAAGCGGCCACAGCACGGCCATAGCGATCACGAAGCGCAGCAGCGCGAACAGCGGAACGGGGACGAATTGGACAATCGATTTACCGATGCCGACATTGCTGCCGACGAGCAGCATCGAACTGATAAGGAGCAGGGCGTAGCGATTCAAACTGGAATCCGGGCAGCTAGTTCAGTTAGCATTGTATTAGGGCCCGCAAAGCAACGTAAGGGAAGCAGGCGCAACGAAGGTAACCTGCATGGCGTGCGCGAATGGCGCCGCATGCGAGGCTCGTTGAAAGCCTCGTACGAATCGCGTAAGGGTTTGTGCGGGCAAGCCGATGCCGCTCGCGTAAGTGGCCGGTAAGTTGCACCGCTTATGGTTGAACATGAGAGCGGACGTTGTTCCGCCTGTGTTTATGTTGCGTTGCGGCATGAAGCAGGCTGGCGGAAACGGTCCGCGGCGCAGCGACATCACACTGTCAATGCGTGAGGCGGGAGACACGCGCCTGCAATTGCGTCTGATTGCGGCGTCCACATGACACGGCGCGCGAACGGTGCGCCGGCACAGGTTTTACGTTTCATCTTCACCAAGGGGTTGTCGATGTCTGCGATTGAATCGGTTCTTCAGGAACGCCGTGTTTTCCCGCCCTCCGCCGAAGCAGCGGCCGGTGCCACGATCTCCGGCATGGACGCTTACCATGCGCTGACCGCCGAGGCGGAACGAGATTACGAAGGCTTCTGGGGGCGCCTCGCTCGCGAGACGCTAAGCTGGAACAAGCCCTTCACGAAAGTGCTCGACGAATCGAAAGCGCCGTTCTACACGTGGTTCGAGGACGGCCAGCTGAACGCGTCGTACAACAGCATCGACCGTCACGTGGAAGCGGGCAACGGCGAGCGCGTCGCGATCGTTTTCGAAGCCGACGACGGCACCGTCACCAACGTTACGTATCAGGATCTGCTGCAACGTGTGTCGCGCTTTGCGAACGCGCTGAAAACGCGCGGCGTGAAGAAGGGCGACCGCGTGGTGATCTATATGCCGATGTCGATCGAAGGCATTGTCGCGATGCAGGCATGCGCGCGGATCGGTGCGACGCACTCGGTGGTGTTCGGCGGCTTCTCGTCGAAGTCGCTCAACGAACGGCTCGTCGACGTGGGCGCGGTCGCACTCGTCACGTCCGACGAACAGATGCGCGGCGGCAAGGCGCTGCCGTTGAAGAACATCGCCGACGAAGCGCTCGCAATGGGCGGCTGCGAAGCCGTTAAGAGCGTGATCGTCTACCAGCGCACCGGCGGCAAGATTGCTTGGAACGAAAGCCGCGATCTGTGGATGCATGAGATCTCGCAAGCCGAGTCGGATCAATGCGCGCCCGAGTGGGTCGGTGCCGAGCATCCGCTTTTCATTCTCTATACATCGGGTTCGACGGGCAAGCCGAAGGGCGTTCAGCACAGCACGGGCGGCTATCTGCTGTGGGCCGCGCAGACCATGAAGTGGACCTTCGACTGGAAGTCCAGCGACGTGTTCTGGTGTACCGCGGACATCGGCTGGATCACGGGTCACAGCTACATCACTTATGGTCCGCTGACGCTCGGCGGCACCCAGGTCGTGTTCGAAGGTGTGCCGACCTATCCGAACGCCGGCCGCTTCTGGGACATGATCGCGAAGCACAAGGTCACGCTGTTCTATACGGCGCCGACCGCGATCCGCTCGCTGATCAAGGCCGCGGAAGCCGATGCGAAAGTGCATCCCAAGAGCTACGACCTGTCGACGCTGCGCATCATCGGTACGGTCGGCGAGCCGATCAATCCGGAAGCGTGGGTGTGGTATTACGAGAACGTCGGCGGCGGGCGCTGCCCGATTGTCGATACGTGGTGGCAAACGGAAACCGGCGGCCACATGATCACGCCGCTTCCGGGAGCAACGCCGCTCGTGCCGGGCTCCTGCACGCTGCCGTTGCCGGGCATCATGGCAGCGGTCGTCGACGAAACCGGCCAGGACGTGCCGAACGGGCAGGGCGGCATTCTGGTGGTGAAGCGGCCTTGGCCTTCCATGTTGCGTAACGTGTGGGGCGATCCGGACCGTTACAAGAAGAGCTATTTCCCCGAGGAACTGGGCGGCAAGCTGTATCTCGCCGGCGACGGCGCGGTGCGCGACAAGGACACCGGCTACTTTACGATCATGGGTCGTATCGACGATGTGCTCAATGTGTCGGGTCACCGTCTCGGCACGATGGAGATCGAATCGGCGCTGGTGTCGAACCCGATCGTCGCGGAGGCCGCCGTGGTCGGCCGGCCAGATGCAACGACCGGCGAGGCGGTATGCGCGTTCGTCGTGTTGAAGCGCGCGCGTCCGGAAGGCGAGGAGGCGGTCAAGCTCGCCAACGAATTGCGCAATTGGGTCGGCAAGGAGATCGGTCCGATCGCGAAGCCGAAGGACATCCGCTTCGGCGAAAATCTGCCGAAGACGCGTTCAGGCAAGATCATGCGCCGTCTGTTGCGTTCGCTTGCAAAGGGCGAGGAGATCACGCAAGACGTATCGACGCTGGAGAACCCGGCGATTCTGGATCAGCTTGGCGAGTCGCTTTAAAAGCATGCGTCTGCCGGCACGTTGCAGATGAAAAGGCAGGGGGCGTATCGGACGATGCGCTCCTCGCCGAATGCCTGACCAACCCTCGGGCGGACAATCCCATCAGCCCTCGGGCGGACAATCCCGATTGCCTGCGCGGTGCCTTTTTGATACATAGGCGCATGGCCGCGCCTCACCACTCTTCTCACGCTACGCAGAACCCCGCGCCCGAACCGCCGGCGGTGTCGGCGGCGCTTGCTCGCGCACATCAGAAGTACTGGCGCTTCAATCTCGCGCTCATCGCGGCGTTGATGTCGGTAGGCTTCGCCGTATCGTTCCTGTTGCCGCTCGCGGCACCCGCTCTCGCGCATCTGCGTTTTGCCGGCTTCAGATTGCCGTTTTACTTCGGCGCACAGGGCGCGATCCTGATGTATCTAGCGCTGATCATCGTGTATATCGTGTCCATGCAGCGCGCCGACCGCCACTTGCAACGTGCGTTCGAGGCCGACGCTCATACTGCTGCCGACACCGGTGCCGCTTCAGGCGCTGGTGTGGCCGCAAGCCCGACCGCCGCCGATGCCGCCGATGCCGTCGTGCGCGGGAACCTGATCCGATGAAGCTGACGAACAGGCTGGTTCGCTCATATGCGTTTTACACGCTTGGCTTCCTGCTGTTCATCTATGTGATGTGGCGCATCGAGCGCACGACCGGGCCGGGCATGTGGATCGGCTATGTGTTCCTGTTCGTGCCGATAGCCGTGTACGCGGTGATTGGCTTGCTGTCGCGCACGTCGGATCTCGTCGAATACTACGTAGCGGGACGGCGCGTGCCGTCCGCGTTCAACGGCATGGCGACGGCGGCGGACTGGCTTTCGGCGGCTTCGTTCATCGGCCTCGCCGGTTCGATCTACGCAACCGGCTACGACGGCCTGGCCTATCTGATGGGCTGGACGGGCGGCTATTGCCTCGTTGCGTTTTTGCTCGCGCCATACGTGCGCAAGCTCGCGCGCTACACGATTCCCGATTTCCTCGGCACGCGTTTTTCGAGCAACGCCGTGCGCGGCCTCGCGGCGTTGTCGGCGATTCTGTGTTCGTTCGTTTATCTGGTCGCGCAGATTCAGGGCGTCGGCCTGATTGCGACACGCTTCATTGGTGTCGACTTTGCCGTGGGCATTTTCTGCGGACTCGCGGGGATTCTCGTGTGTTCGTTTCTCGGCGGCATGCGCGCGGTGACGTGGACCCAGGTTGCGCAATACATCATTCTGATTTCGGCGATCCTGATTCCCGTTTCGATGATCGCGCATAAGGACGGGCTCGGCTGGGTGCCGCAATTGAGTTACGGCCGTTTGATGGAGCGTATGGAGAGCCTCGAGAAGCAGGTGCGCGACGAGCCGCTCGAGCAGACCGTGCGCGACGATTATCGCCGCCGGGCCGCGCTGATGCAGCAGCGGCTCGACATGCTGCCGCATTCATTCGTCGCGCAGAAGCTGAAGCTCACACAGGAGGTGGCGGATCTGCGCCGCCGCAATGGTCCGCTGCGCGAGATCAAGGAGCGCGAGAAAGCGCTCGAGCAGTTTCCGCGCGATGCCGCCGCCGCGCAGATCGTTTGGAGCCAGCAGCGAGACGAGATGCTGATGCGTGCTGCCGCGCCGCTGCCGATGCACGAGCCGTTCCCCGCAGCGAGCGATGACGACCGGCGCATGCACGAGCGCAACTTTCTTTCGCTTCTGCTGTGCCTGTCGCTCGGCACGGCGAGCTTGCCGCATATTCTGACGCGCTATAACACGACGACGTCGGTAGCTTCCGCGCGACGCTCGGTCGGCTGGACGCTCTTTTTCGTCGCGCTGTTTTATGTGACCGTGCCGGTGCTTGCGGTACTGATCAAGTACGAGATGTTGACGAATCTCGTCGGTCATCACTTTTCCGATCTGCCGCAATGGCTCACGCAATGGCGCAAGGTGGAGCCGAGCCTGATCACTCTGGCGGACACCAATGGCGACGGCATCGTGCGATGGAGCGAGATTCAGATGCAGCCCGACATGGTGGTGCTCGCCGCGCCGGAGATCGCGGGATTGCCGTATGTGATGTCTGGCCTGATCGCGGCGGGCGCATTGGCCGCGGCGCTTTCGACGGCTGACGGTTTGCTGCTCACGATTGCGAATGCGTTATCGCACGACGTGTATTACCACATGGTCGACCCCGGCGCGTCGAGTCAGCGGCGCGTGACCATTTCGAAGATTCTGCTGCTCGGAGTGGCGTTGTTTGCGTCGTATGTGGCCTCGCTCAACACGGGCAACATTCTGTTTCTGGTCGGCGCGGCATTTTCACTGGCGGCGTCGAGCCTGTTTCCGGTGCTGGTGCTGGGCGTGTTCTGGAAGCGCACGACGCGCCTCGGCGCGGTGGCGGGCATGCTGGCGGGGCTACTCGTGTGCATCTACTACATTGTTTCGACCTATCCCTTCTTCGCGCAGATGACGGGTTTTGCCGGGCCGCGGTGGTTCGGCATCGAACCGATCAGCTCGGGCGTGTTCGGCGTGCCGGCGGGCTTTCTGGTGGCGATCGGAGTAAGCCTGTTCGACCGCAAACCGGATGCTTATACGACGGCGCTGGTGGATTATATCCGTCATCCATAGAGCGGTTTGCGCGAGGGTGTAGCGGACGGCTCGAAGTTTGCTATAATTCGGCTCCCCGCCGGAGAGATGGATGAGCGGTTTAAGTCGCACGCCTGGAAAGCGTGTATAGGTTAATAGCCTATCCGGGGTTCGAATCCCCGTCTCTCCGCCACAGGATTTATAAGGCTCCCAGCTTGGGGGCCTTTTCTGTTTGGGTTATTCAAACAGGTTTGGGTTATTGGAAGAAAGAGAATCCTTCTTCCGCGGCGGCAACGGATACGCCTCAGCCCTCATCTCGTCAGCCGGATACAGGTTCAGAAACGACCGCGCCTCGTCGGTCGATCGCGACCCTAGCCAATCATCGTATTCCTCAGGTCGCAATATCACCACTGAGCGCTTCTCAGCACCGGGCCGGTGAAATCGCTTCATGAGCGGATGATCCTCCGCGTTGACCGTCAGCATCGTGAACGACAACGACACGCCCTCTGCGTCCTGCCATTCGCGCCACAATCCGGCGATAGCAAGCGCTGGCCGATCCTTCACTCCAATGCGCCAGCGTACCGGCTTGCCGGTCTCATAGTTCGGCTCGAAAAACGACTGGCAGGGAATCAGGCAAAGCTGCAGCTTCTTCCAGGCACCGCTAAAACTGCGCTTCTCGCCGAGCGACTCAGACCGAGCATTCATCGTGTCGAACACTTTCACGCCTGGCGGGATGTGCTTGCGCGGCACCATGCCGAAGGTCGCCGGATCGGTCGACCTCTGACCATCGTGCAACCTCAGGATTGGGGCGACGTAGTCTTTGTAGGTCTCGGGCCGATAGTCGAAGTTGGGAGCCGGGAAGTCGGTGAACGCTTCGAACAGATCGCCTTGAGCCGGCTCGTAGTTCGTGCACATGGAAAGCTCCTGAACGCAGTTCCAAGATAGTGCCACATGCTGCTGGCGAAATCCTGGCTATACTGTGTTTTTATACAGTGTCTGCCATGGGCTTGTTCAACACCGAAACGACCGATCGCCATTGCCTTGGCTGCGAGCACTTTGCGGAGTGGCAGGCGGGCGGTGCGGTCATCCTCTGCATGCGCGGAGGCATCCCCTACGTTCAGGCTCAGCCCGAGCGGGGATGTGTGCATTGGCTGAGGGCGGTCGGGGCCGACGACGAGCCGAGTATCAAGCGGAGGAACAATGACGCTAGACGATCTTGAAGGTTTGGGAATTGTTGTTGGACGCATCGCCGATGCCGAGCTCGGAAACAAGTTCATCGCGTGCGTCGGCAAGGTCACTCATGGCCGCGTTAAGTCTGACGATGGGCAATACTGGATGGGCGACACATCGCTAGAAGCGGCGATGCGATGCTATGAGGCGTCGGGCATGACGAGGCCGGAGCGGTCCGCCGCTGAATGACGGGTATGGGCATATTCCATGCTGAACCGCTGCCAGGAGGTCGCCATGGAAGAACCCACCTTTGACCCGTTCGAACAGCCGCCGCTTGTAAAAGCGCTGCTCGTCGCGTTGCACACTCTCGTGGTCCACGACTGCATGGAAGTGACGAGCGAGGGTCAAACATGGACGCTCGACTTCATACCTCAGATCAGAGAGATCGAAGCAGCGCTGAAGACTGCAGGAATCGATGCCACCAAGCCGATGCTTGCGCCGGTGAGATGGGCCGATGATGAATGATGGACGCATCCGACCTGATGCTGGCGACGCTTCACGGCCAACCATTCTCCGATCCTGACTGGCTATTCGAACTCAAGTACGACGGGTTCAGATGTCTGGTCGTCAAGGCCGGCGAGGATGTGAATCTCTTGAGCCGAAACGGCAACCTGTTCAACGGGTCATTCCCTGACGTCGTGAAGGCGGTTGAGGCTATACCCGGCGACTTCGTATGGGATGCCGAATTGACGGTCGACGACGACACCGGGCGATCGGACTTCGAGCGGCTCCGACAGCGCGCGGTCACCAAAACACCGAAGAATGTCCGCGCCGCGGTGAAGTCCGATCCGGCCCGGTTGTATGTCTTCGATGCGCTGTCGATCGGCAGCGAAGACGTTCGCAACTTGCCGCTCATGGATAGGAAACTGCACCTGCGCGATTCATTCGAAAACACGCGCACACTGGTCTACGCGAGCGGCATCCCCGAAGAAGGCAGATTGGTTTTCGATGAGGTAGAGAACCTTGGGCTGGAAGGAATGATCGCCAAACGGATGGACTCCACTTATCAGCGGGGTCGATCAAGGGACTGGCTTAAAATCAAGTACCAAGGGTATGGGCGACCGGCCGCCTTGGGCTGGGGCAGGAAGTAACGACCCGTGGAGGGATCATGACACACGACGAACTTCACCAAAGGCTTACCGAGCAGCTTCAAACGATGCCGCTCGGCACTTCCGCCGACCTGACGGACTTCGCGATCGCCTATTGGGACGGACACAAGGTCGTCTATGCGTTCTTGCGGGACGAAGGCTGCGGGCGCGTCGAAGAAGAGTTCGATTTCACCGAACACGAATTCGAGCAATGGGCGGATGCCTTGGCAGCTTGGGAGAAAGAGCCGAGGTTTTCGGTGCGACCGGAGATTTTGGAGTGGCTGAAGGATGCGCCGCCGTTTGAGGCGGGCTGAAATGATGAGCGCTCAGGGCGCGGGGGAGGGATAGTGGACAAATCGATTCAGAGTGCCGGGGCTAACGCTCGCGCAGCCGGATGCACCGAATTTGATAACCCATACTACAAGGCCGAGAACATGCCTGCTGCGACAGGCGAGCGGGCGGAGGAATGGGCCGAAAAAGAAATCGCGTGGCGTCTTGGTTGGATAGCGGAAGACGCAATTCGCAGGGATTGACGCGCTGCTCGATGGCAGGCGAGAGGAGGGAGTGTGGACTTTGAGTCATGGTTTCGCGCAGAGGTGATCGCCGATCGGCTCTACGGGGCAGACGAGGATGCGGCGCGCTTCACGTGGGATGCCGCGATGACGATCGCTGCGTCGGTTTGCGAGCGACATGCCGAGAACGCTGGCGACGATGAAGCATATTCGGTTGGCTCTGGCTGTGCTGCTGAGATCAGGGCAATGAAGACCGCGCCGCAACCGGCGGGAGATTGATGTGCGCTCATGGGCGCGGGAGGAAGGGATGATACCGATTTACGGCAGAAAGAGGTTTTACGAGATCAAAGAGCATTACGACGCCCGCACGCTATTGTCTTTCGCTGGCGGCCATTATTTCATCGTGGCCATTGAATATGACGTACGCACGGAGACTGGTTCATTTTCGGTCCAGCAGGTGACGTACGCGGATGCCTCAAAGGACACGTCGGTTCGTGATGCAATCTTGAGTAACCTGAATTGATCGTCGCCGGGGGGCGAGAGAAGAGGGGTGCCGTCCGAGGCATGTAGCAGCGCTTCGGACGGGAGTAAAGCAGTTTAAGCAGTTGCGGGGCCGTTGCCCCAATGCGACCAGCCAAAGGCGCGAACGCCTAACCACATGGCTTGTCGGGTAAGCCACGAGACGCCCGTTAAGGCTGACGCCTCACGCAGAATCGCATCGGCCGTCTTGCGATCCACGATATGCGTTGAGTACGCGTAGTCATGGATGACGCTGGCCATGTTGGCAACGCCGCCGGCGAAGTCGTAGACGAAGGGGATTCTAGGCGTGCTCGCCAAGTCAGTAACGAATCCGGCCGGGACGGTGATGGTTAGCTTCGCCGCGTCAGACTGATAGACCAGCGGGGCGTTAAGCCGCCAGGTCGCCGGCCTATCCTTGATCAGGTCCGCGTCTAACACGTCATACGGCTTGACGAACGCACTCATACACCGCTCGCGGCCGATGCTGGATCAGCAGTAGCCGGCAGCGAAGCCAGCACGCTCGACAGGACGATTTGCGCAACCGTTAGGTCGATGCCGATCTTCGTCTTGTCCTGGTCCGAAAGCGGCGATGCGTTGACGACGGCCATTACGGCCGGCAATGCCGTTGCACCGAGCGACTTCAGATCGGCGACGTTGACACTCGAGCCAGCAGAGCAGACTGCGGCCACAATCGGCGCGGCGTCGGCTAGCTTGGCCTTGGCATCATCGCTGAGACCAACGACGGCTTGCAGAGAGGCAATTGCGGTTTGGGTTGGGGGACATACCTGCGCAGCGATTTGGGCGGGCGTTTTGACAGTGCCAGTGGTAGCACAGCCAGAGACGAGCGCGACAAGGCCTGCCGCGAGCAGCATAAATTTACGCATGGTGATCCTCGATAGTTTGCCGCGAGCGCGGCGGGGAATTACGCGGCGGGAGTTGCTTTGCCTGCAGCGCGCGTCTTGACGAAATCAATGCCGGCATGCACGCCGGCCACCAGGACGCCCGCCACCAACGATGAAACGCTGGGCGGTACAGGGACGTGGAATGCCAGTCCGAGAACCCATTCGACTGCGGGCATGAGGGTGGCAGTGGAAATGGCGATGCCGCCGGTAACTACGGCTGAATTGTTCATGCTTGCTCCTTGTGGAGTGACTTCAGTTCATCGGGTGAGTAGACGAAGCCGGGGATCAGAAACGCCTGGACGCTCCAGACGGGGTCGCTTTCTTCGTGGCGTCCATGGCCCTTGCCGCGGTGATGAAGCTCGCAGAGGGGCAACTGGTTGTAGATCGAGTCCACAAAGGTTTCGGGCTTGGCCGGGTCGAACGATTCCCAATCGAAGCCCTGCGTCAGGCGAATCAAATCCCACACCGGATGCTTCTTGGGAATCGGCACCACGCGACCCAACTTGTGTGAGTGCATGACGTCGGTCTGGTTGAGTGCGACCGATCTAATCCAGACGAAGTCGACGGCATGGCTGTATGCCCACTCGAAAAATCGGTGATGGCTTTCCACCTTCTCGTCATCGCCGCAGACGGCGCATACATAGCCTCCCTCGGCTTTGAGTTCACGTTTGCTCGCTCGGAAGATGGCTGATTCGGTGCGGGGCTCATGGCCGGGATAAAAGACGTCTTCGGTCAGAGTCCGGTGAGTCTCGTGCGTGTCTTGTGCAGTCATTTTCGTTTATTCGTTTGGCGGATATTCGGCGAATATTCGTCCGGCAGATATTAGGAAGGCATAGCGCCCGTTTCCATTGCCTGGGCGAGACGCTTGGCGCGTGCGCCTACCTGACCCGCCCACTTCGAGCTAAGCATCCCTGCCGCGGCGACTGCATACGAGCCGCGCTGCATGGCCGCGAGCGTGTTCTTGAAGCCGAGCAGGCCAGTGCCGAGTGCGGCGTTGCCGATCCCCATGTTGAAAGCCATGTTCGCGACGACTCTTTGACGAACCTCATCCATCTGTCGCCACCATGGAAGGTTGGCGTCGAGCTTGGCGAGGCTGGTTGAGATGTCGCGAGCGAGTAGCTGGTTGACCTGCGCATCCGAGAGCGGGAATGTCCAGGCGCTAGGAAGGGGCGAGACGTCCATGTTGTGACCGACTCCGCACGTGCGTTTAGGCGGCTTTGCGGTGTCCAGGTAGGGCACATACCTCACGCCTTCGTCGCGGCGCAGCTCGGCCTCGAGAAGGGCGGTATTCATCCTTGCCCCGGCCACTTGCCATGCATGAGACCCCACACAGCCGCCGCAAACGCGATGAATGGGCCGAACCACACGACGAACTTGCGAAGAACGCGGCCCGTCGCAGTGAAGAAGCCAATGCCGCCTTTGGCGAGCTTTAGAAGCTCGACTAGTTCTTTCGTATTCGACTCAACACGCAATGTCGCGTCGGTGTTTGCCGATAACTCAGCGCGCCAATCGCCGACTTGCTGCTCAATCGTGCTCATGCGTTGCTCCAGGGCGGTGATGCGTTCATCGCCGTGCGGGTGGGAGTGGTTCAAAGGGAGGCCCCGGATAAGAAAAAGCCCTCCGAGGGAGGGCGTTGGTCGATGTGAATTTATGTGTTGACAAGATACCCATTGGGTACGATACTTCGCATCACTGAGCCGCGCATATCGTGCGGTTCGCCACTCCGAAAGGAACGACATCAAATGAAGAAATCTCTTCGTGCGCACTCCTGCGCAACTGGAACCGCCAATGAATTACGAGCCGCCCATCCCAGAAGACCTGGAGAGGCTGAAGGACGAGCTGGGCAAGAGCAGCGGCGAAATGGCCGAGTTGTTCGGGCTTGCCAGCGGACGACAGTGGCGCCGTTATCTGTCGACGGACGAGAACAACAAGCGGGACATGGGCATGCACATGCTCTTCTTCGCGATGGCTCGACTGGAACTCAACCCAGAAGACATCGAGCGCGTCTTGGCTCGCATGCGCAAAGTCGGCGCAACGGTGGATCTGTCGGGGACCACTGGAGAAGAGGACTAGTAGCAGCCCTGAGCGTTTGCCTGGCTGCATGCGGCGGCGGAGAGAAGCCGGCCGAGCAGGTCGTAGCGAAAGCGGTCGGTCCTGCGGTCATCGTGCCAGCATCTGTTGTTTCTGATGCATCGGCTCCAGTGGCCGCATCAACGCCCGTTCCGCCGGTAACAGCATCAGAGCCCGCGGCATCTTCTCCGGGACCGGTGTCCGCGCCCGATCCAGCATCGACGCCAGTCGTGAAGATTGCGGTGTTCGGCGACGACGAGGTTGCCGGCTTTGCGCTTAGTCAGTACGGCATGCCAACTCTCGTCAGTCCGACCGAGCAAGCCGGCCTGCAGTCTTTGCTTCAGGCGAAGTTCAACGACACGGGAATCACGGTTGCCAATGCGGCGACAGGTGGCACGTCGAGTAGCCTGCAGAACGAAATGGACGGCATGGACGGCGGAGGGTCAGCCGAACCGCAACGCATGGTCGCGTCAGGCGCAAGCATCGTCATTCAGGAGCACATGTTGAATGATGCGCTCGGCGGTGAAACTGTCGAGCAGTACGCCGGATACCTGACGCAATGGGTTGAGGACGCCAAGGCAGCCGGACTGACGCCAGTCCTTGAGGAAAGTGGGCCAGTTTGCGATGGCAACCACCCGCAGCTAGCCAGCTATGTCGATGCGATGAACGACGTCGGAAGAAGACTCAATGTCCCCGTCATTCATCAGTATTCGTACGTCCAAGGCATCGCCGGATGGCAGTCGCATGTGACTGGGTGTTTGTACCCGGATGCGACGCTGCTCGCTGCGAAAGCTAACCAGGAACTGGCAGTCATTGCGCCGCTCGTGAAAGCTGCGCTCGGAGAATAATCATGCATACGCAACAACGGGTGGTTCAGGCTTCACGCGGTCGCCGAGTTCCGCGTCAACAGGTTGCGGCATCTCGCACGAACCGCCGCGCTGGATCGCGGTGGCGTGCGGCGGCTGTAGCGATGTCGCTGGGCTGTGCAGCGGCTAGCGCGCATGCCGAATCCTTCTTTCAGATCGAAGCAGGCCTTGGCATGGCCAGCTTCACCACGTTGCAGGATGGAATGTATTTTCAGCGTGGATTTAGCCACCACTTCGACCTTCACGTGCCGGCCGGACGGGTTGGCATCGTCCTGAACGCCGTCGACTATCGGCAAGGCTCCGTTATCCCTGGTCTGCGCATTCATGCTGACTACATGAATTTTGGCTCGACGCACATGACCAGCGACGCCGCACAAGATGCGGAAGACTTCACCTCTCAAGGTCGGACCGGCGGTTACGACGCGACCACCAAGGGATGCTACGACAACAATTGCGGCGCCATTCGACGCTTCGATTCCACTGGCGGTTTGCAACTTGTCGCATTGACCGCGGAGCCATTCTGGCAGAAAGGCCCCTGGACCTTCGGCGTAGAATTCGGGGGGACCCTGTTCCGGAGCACATGGACGTCTACGGCGACGGTCGTGAGCGATACCTCGCCTTGGGGGCCTAAGGGCAGCGTTGAGGTGTTGCAGCACCAGCCACATATTCAGGGGGGCACTATCGTCGGCGCCTCTGTCGCGTATAAGGCGTTCTCACTGCGATACAACTATGTCTTTTGCCCCATCGGTAAATCAACCGCGAAGAACGTGCCGGCTGGATTTTCGGGCGCGCACATGCTTACTGTCGGATACACCTGGTGATGTGCGGGCATCGTCGGTACCGATTTGGCTCCGAAGCGATCCGTGACGATTCGGATGGGAAGCGACTTTCCGATCCGGTAAACATGTTACATAATCCACATTTTTCACGGCAACCGGCCCGAGCAAAGTCCTCGACCCGGATAATCTGGAGTGTGCATGGATTCAGTTAAGCAAGATTTCGAAGCCAACGGTTTTGCCGTGTTCCCGTCATTCTATTCGCATGAGCAGATCGATTCAGTCGTAGATTCGATTGCACGACGAAAGCTAGAACGCCCATTGAATGTTACGGTCGACTTGCTGGACACCGGTGAGCGCAGCCTTTTGGGCTTGCTGACGCCGCAAGAGATCGCCACGCGCCGGATGAAGATCAACGATCTGTTTCTGGACATGCCGAACGTGCGCGAACTAGCGCTCTCCGATCGTATTGCGCCGGTGTTGGAACGGTTATTAGGCCACACGCCAGCACTGTGCAATAGCTTGTATTTTGAGAAGGGAAGTCAGCAGCCAGCACACGTCGACTCGATTTACATGACGCCGACGACCCCAAATCATCTGATAGCGATCTGGGTAGCTCTGGAAGATGCACACGAGGATGCAGGGCAGCTCGAGTATTTCCCAGGCAGCCACAAGATCGAACCGGTTGTCTTCAGTAACGGAACTCGCCATTTCGTACCATCTGAAATGCCGAGCTGGCACTCTTACATGGATGAGCAAGTTGAACGCATGGGCCTTGAGAAAAAGACGTTCTCAGCCAAAAAAGGCGACGTGTTCGTGTGGCACTCTAACTTACTACACGGCGGCGGGCCGATCGCCGACCCGGCTCGAACCCGCAAGTCATTGGTCTTCCATTATTTCTCGGCAGACGATGCGACGACTCTTGGTATGACGCTCGAAAGCCAATCATGCGCATATTGGATCAATCGTCCAATCCAAGCCGTTCCCAGGGAGGCGTTCGACCGGGCCGAGTTTGAGAAAGCCTATCTGGAGAAATATGCGGACGTTGCTCAAGCAGTTCGCGAAGGCCATTTTGCTTCCGGCATCCAGCATTACCAACTTTTTGGAAAGGCGGAAGGCCGCGCCACCTAAGATCATCGGGACAACCAAAGCGTGTGGCGAAGCAGGTCCAGATAGGCGAGCCGCCCGACTGCGGCTCCTGTATCCGGTTTTGTTAGGTGCCAGATGGATATGCGGGGCGCGTCGGCAGGGCTTGCGTTGGATCGCCCGAGGCTGCACTGACGATCGCGCGCAATGCCTTGCGATAGGTCGCCCATGCTGCCGGCGTCGGCACAGCGTTTTCATAGCAACGCAAGATCGTGAGGTCTGAGGCATCAAGGGCCGCTTTGGCGCTAGCCTGGTGCAACGTCCACGCAATAGCGGCCTTTTCTGCTGCTACTTGATCTGCACTAGGCTGCACTGGCGCCACCAATGCGCCGTTGGCGATGGTCCAACCTGGGCTGCCGATACACGTCTGCCACTGTGCATCGGTTATTTCGATCGCCGTTACGCCATCAGGAACCGGACTGTCGATCGAATCGTAGAATGCGACGATGGCACCCGTCGAATCATATGCCGCAAATTTCTGGCTCATGGTTGTTAGTACCCGATTGCGATATAGAAAATGTTGCCACCGACGATTGCGGAAGCATTTGTTGTGTTGAAACAGTTAGCCTGTATGATGGTTCGCGTTGTATTGCTGGAAACCTGCGCGGCTCCGCCTAGCGTGTTTCCCGATTCTTGATAGTTGACGACTGCGGAAACGCACGCGGTCGGAAACGCAATTGGGAATACCGCCTGGACAAGCCCGCCCGCACCCGATACCAGAATCCCCCACTGGATGATCAGGCCATTCGGAAGTTTTTGATAACCGCTGGCAGCGAGTGAATTTGCGAACTGGCTCAGATTCACCGCCTGATTCGCCAGAGCCGCAGGAAGCGTAGCCAGTGCGAGCGGGGAACTCGTGTTCGTCACTTGCCCCAACTGGACTGCATGCTGGGTCTGCGTAGCGGAGGCGACTTGGGACGCTCCACCGAGCGATTCGATGATGATCCAGGCGCCGTTTCCACCGTTGACGCCCGCTTGAACTAGGTACATCAGAATTGCGATGCCGACAGGCAGTTCGCCGCCCTGGAGAGGCTGCAATCCGAGGCCGTAGATCGGCTTTGCCGTCAGGCCATCGGGTGCGTACGTCGATGCGCCAGTGTTCGCATGGGCGATGCTGACGCGCTGAACATAGCCGGTCGAAGGGAGGGCGGTGAGTGGCGGCGTGTTCGCTGCGGCATAGGCATTCGCCGCGCCGGTATCCGCCAGGATGACCGCTTGTTTCGTTGCGTTTCTGATAGCCGCCAGAAGATTCGCCTCGAGCGTCGCAGTCGTGCCGTCATCAACGGCGTTTTGCCCCGACTGATCAACGATGAACTGCGCCAGTACCGCGGCCATGATGGACGACTGGCGCCACACCTTGTTTAACTGGTTCGACTGTGCGATACCAGCCTGAAAGCCGTTCTGTGTGACCGACGTGAGCGCCGCATATGCGGACTGCGTGATGACGTTGGCGCTTCCGCCGACTGCAAACGGGATGAAGTCGTTCGACATTTACGATCCGAGAAAGAAAAAGCCGCCCGAAGGCGGCTTGTCAGCGAGGGGGGGGGAGGTCAGGCCGGGATAACCCAGCCGCCAACATCGAATCCGGCGATGGACGCGGTTTCAACGTCCATGCCGAAAACTGGGGAGCCCGGCACACTCGGCAGGTAGTAGTTGTTAATGCCAACGCCCGCCGGACGCAGATTCAGATAGCCGCCGGTGAATAGAGCCAGCGTGACTGCATCTGGGGATGGGCCTACCAGCACGACATCCATCGTCATGTTCTGGTTGTCTTCGATCAGAATCGAATATCCAAGCGGCGAAAAGATCGTGTTCCAGGCTGTGTATGCGGTCGGAACTGTGCCGTCCCAATTGTTTGCAGCGATCGTTGCGTAAAGCAGGATTCGATACTGGTCGTCTGGCAAGGACACAAGTCCCGATGTCGGATCGAACGGCCCTAGCCAGGTGCCCTGATCGAACCCGAGTCCAGGTGTATCGAAACTGAAATAGACTCCCGTCAGTGGCAATGACAGTTTTCGAGACACGCCCACCCATTCGCCTATCCGGTCTAGCTGCTGTCCGACCGCCGTATCTATGTCGTACAACTCAGGAATCGATGCAAGCAGGCTTCTACGGTCGACGGCCCACTGAGCGAGCAGCGATACCATCGCCATGAAACGTGGCGCGGATTGATGCTCACTCGTGATCAGCGATGTATAGTCGGTCAGTTGTGCTGTCATGGGAGAACGGTTACGTCAGCAGCGACGCATTGCGCGCCTTCGTTGAACGCCAGAGAAAGATCGCCGTTCACCAGCAACTGAGCGCCGGCATTTATCGTCTTACCGGTCGCAATAGCGGGCGTGAACGTGACAGCGTTCCCGGCGATGCCCGTGATGGTCGCCGTCAGTTGGGAGCCGTCCGATTGGTTGACGATGATCGATCGACCATTCGCGAGGCTTGCCACGTTTGCGACATTGATCGTGATCGCGCCGGCGTTGTACGGACCTCCCGTGACCAGCATGTCCGAACGGCCCTGATAGATGTTCGAGATCGGCAGGTTGTACGTGTTACTCAGCGCATCGAGTTGCGCCTGTGTCAGGCCGGAACTTGACGTCGCTGCGTCGCCGGCCAGGTTCGCCGGCCCGAACAGTTTGCCGAGATACGAGTCTTGACCGATCGCGAAGCCGGACAGGTATGCGACGATTGCATTGACGATGAGCGTCTTTGTCGTCGACACATATCCGGCCAGCGGAACGATGGTGATCTGCGTCATTACCCCAACTTCCGTCATCTCGAAGAAGTTGATCGTGATGGGTACGCCCGCGGGATCGGTCACGGTGACGGACGTCGTACCGTATGTTCCGGTGCCGGGTGACTTCTTCGCCTCGACGGTCTGGGCGATGGCTGTGATGTCTCCGCCTTCTGCGACGACGGCGATCGAATGGCCGGGGATGCCGTTCGCATCGGTCGTGCCGCCCTGGTTTTCGTAGACTTCGTATCGGCCAACGCCGGAGACGTTGCCAACTGCAGCTTTGATCGCCTGCAACGGCGTCAGCGCTGACAGAGACGTCGAGGTCGATTGGCGCTTACGCAATGCAGCGTCTGTTTCGACGGGATCGCCCGGCGTGGCGGCAACAGCATTTGTCACGGTCTGCCAACCGCGCGTCGGCGTGTTGATCGTGTTGATAGCTCCGGCAATCGCCGTGATGGTCCCGGGCTGTTGTGCCGTCGCAGTGACGTCAATGGTGCCGCTGACAGGGATGGTCACAGACGCAGGCAGGTTCCACAGATTCCTGTTCGTGTCCTGTACGACGCCATTGATGATCGGCGTTCCTACCTGGCCACCGAGCGTTACGACTGCAGTGCTGTTGCTCGATGAATCTCGGCGTAGGCCATTGATCTTGACCTGGCTGGACAGCGCCGCACCTTGAGCATACGAGGGGGAGTAACCGTTGTACGTTGTGACGTCGGCCTGATTGCCGTCGTTGATGATTTGAGCCAGAACGGCAAGCCACTGACCGTCCTGGCTATCCGGCTCGATATAGATGTCGCTGCCGTATATTGACTGGAAGCTTGCCTGTAACGACGCCAGTACGTCCGCGTAGCTCGGCGCACTGATCCCATTCTCGTCAATCGTGCAAGCCAGAGTTGCAAGCGGAAAAGTTGCCATCAGAGAGCCTGAGTAATTGTGGTCTGCCCGTACTGCGTATTAACTACCGCAGCGACTGTGAAGGTGCGCGTTCCGGGATCGAGATGACTGGCATAGTCGACAATCTCTGTCACGCCCTGCGTCTCGAGAATTACTGCCTGGACGGCCAGATCACGTGTTGCCTGTGTGCCCGCGCCGAGGATCTCGGTGTTATATGGCGTGCCGGCCGTCTGGTCGAGGAACCATTCGCCCTGTATCAGCTTGAGACGCGTCTGGATTGCCTGCGCGACCGCTTCAGGAGAATCAACGAGGAAGTTGGCGCTGTTCTGCCCAAAGGTGTAGTCGCCGTTGGCGTCGAGGGTTCGGTATCTCATGCTTATCCACCCTTGATCGTCGATGTTAGGTGGGAGCTACTCATCTGCTGGTTCGGAACTCCGGCGCCCGACGATGCGTGCGTGTGCGAGTTGAACAGCGTCATGAACGCCGACGTCACCAGCGACAGGAGCGATTGAGCTGAGGCGCCGAGACTAATCGAGGGTGCCGTGACCGATGCTGCCGAGCTCGCAGTCACCGAGACGTTCTGTGCGGTGATGCTGGCGTTGCCGGTGACATTGATCGTCGTGTTGCCGCCGACTGTTGCCGACCAGTTGGCGGGCGTCATGATGTCGATTTCGTGCGTCGTCGGGTTGAGTTGTAGGTAAGCCTCGCCGTCGTTGCTGCGAAGTTGCGCAGCCGTCGTGCTGATACCGCTGATCTTCGTCGCTTGCGAGAACGGCCCCGGGAGACAGAAGCCGTCCGACAGGTCATGCATGCGAAATTCTGACTGCACCTGAACGCCGCCTGAGGAATACCATGCGTCGATGCAGCGCGAGGCGAACACGATCAGGCATTCATCGCCCGCGGCAATCGGAAAGGTCAGCGTGCATCCGCCGCCCCGCGGGAACACGACGGGGCAATCAAGAAGGAGCGGGAGCGCAGTCCATTGTGTCGAGCCGTCAGGGGCGCGCACTTGAGCCTTGATGGCCGGCTGCGCGACACATGTCACGGAGCCGGGGTCGAAGCTCTCTATAATCGCCGGCAGCGCCGTCCAGAGTTGCGCCTGATGACCATCAAGCGCCGTGCGGAGCACCTCTTGCGGGTCGTTGACGCGTTCTAACTGGAGCATTTATGAAGAAAACCGTCGTTGGGGTTGCGTTAATGACCGTGGCGGCCCTTGGCCTTGCCCAGTCTGCTGGCGACCGGCTGGGCGATGCTTTGCGCGCACCGCTTCCCGGCGCCCGAAAGCCAGACAGTCGGCTTCCCATCTATCTCAAGGCAGGGTCGCTCATCTGCGAACGATGGCAGGGGATGACGCGCGTTGCCGAGGAGGCGGCTCGAGCCGATGATTCGAGGCAGGCCACCATCCTGCGCGACGCTGGATGCGCGATCGTCCCCGAGGATGTGGGAGTAACTCTGGTAGACATTGATCCGAAGTCGTGGGAAGGCGCAGCGCTTCGCACTTACGGGCTGACCAAGGTTTGGTGGCAGGAATCGAGCGGCATCAATGATGTTGGTTACGTCGGAACTGCCGCTCTGAGGAATTAGCCTGCCGCAGTCACCGATTGGTTCTGATCGGCGGCCGAAACATCGACGGCGAGACAAATCATGTCGACATACCATGACTGTCCGCGGGAATCGCCTTCAAACTCTGCTTGCATGACCCGATAGAATCCGGCCGCAGTTGTCGCAACCGCGACTGCTGCACTCTTGTACGTCAAGCCTTGTTGCTGGGTCGTGATGCTGTTAATGTCAGACTGCGCTATTTGCACCAGGCAGCCGATGCGGATTAGCGGGTTAAGCAGAGCGCGAGCCCTGACCCCGTCTTGAGTCGCTTCAGGCACTCCGATCAAACCTGTCGTGGATGATAGGACAACCGCCTCACCAGGCCGGTAGCCAGTGATCGGCACCAGTACGAACTGACCGTTTTGGATCGACCATCGGAAGCCATACTTGTTCGCCCAGTCTCGAGCGTAGTCTCGGCTCATCCCGAACAGAACTTTCCCGCGGGAAAGGGCCTGCGCTGTTCCGGCGGCAGATCCTGCGATCAAGCCGTTTGCGTCATCAGCAAACTTGATCGGCGGCGTCCCGTTAGAAGAAGCAGCGCCGGTGATTGCGGTAATGACCTGTTGCGGAGTTCGGCCTGCTGCGAGGGACTGACTAATTACCGAGAAGTTGGCCCACTCGTCACCGTCCGCCGCCCATATGTCAACGTAACTGTCGACGTTGCGCTCGCGACCTGTCGCTGTCTGCTTGATCGACCCTTGGAAGATGATCCCGAAGTTGCCGTTCTCGTATCCTGCCTGCAGTGTGATCGCATTGAACTCAGTGCCGATCTTTGCGACTGTCTGTGGCGAGAGGTTATAGACGCGCACATACAGAGTGTTCGGCGTTTGCGCATCAGAGTTGGTCGTCCGGAACGTAAAGCGGAAGTCCGAGAGATCCAGTCCCTGCGTGCCAGTCGACACGATCAGGCTCGCTTTGCGTCCAAACTGATTGCTCATTCTGTTATGGCGTAGAGGTGGGCGGTGGTGCCAAGCTTGTCGAACGACGGCACCGTGTCAGGAGAGTTGTCCGTCTGGGCGACGATCTTGAAGTTGAACCCCAGATGGCCGAACTGCTCGAGCAGATCAACGCCCGTCACCATCGGAATACCCGAGACGATCGGATTTCCACTCGCGTCGGCGATGTCAATGATCCATGAAGCGTTTTGCACATTCCACTGCACATTGAACCCATACGTCGTGCCCGCCAGTGCGATGTTGAACGTCTGCGGCTCAGCCGACAATGGGATTTCGTAGTACGTCGTCATGGCAAGGCGGAGACATTGATGTTGGGTGACGGAAGCGGGTATTTGACCCCGTAGTTTGTCGTCGCGCCGTTTTTCTCCGGATTCGCCATGTTTGATGAATCAGGAACCGTCACGGCCTGCGTCTGCGCCATCAGGATCTGGCGGCAGCCAATGCGGATGATCGCTGAATTTTCTGTCTTCGCGTCTGTCGTGGTTGCAAGCGACTTGATCAGCATGTTCTGATAGATGCGCTTCCCGGTGTAGATCGTGAACAGCGCGCGGTTAGCCTGCATCGACAAGAGTTGCTGATATGCGGCCTGCGACGGCGATCCTGAGCCGTTGGTGGCAAACATATCGACGATGCCGCCGATCGCCCGTGCCGTACCGATAATTGCCTGAAGTGCAGAACTGGCGTTCGCCGCAGCGCCAACTATCTGATTTCCCAGTCCCGAATTGTTTGGGCTATCTGACCACCCTGCGGTGATCAACAATTCCGATGGGCGCTTGAACGCATGATCGGAGATCGTTGTTCCCTGCTCGACAGGGTGGTCGGTGACCTCCATGTCGTCGTTGTGCACTTCCTCGATCGTCGCGTCGGCAATGAAGAGCGATCCGGGTGACGCCTGATCCTCGAAGCCCCGCTTGGGCTTATGGGTGAGCAGCTGGATCAGAATCTGCCCAGCCGCTGCCACATTCCCCAAAACGCTCATCTGAATGCTCCAGCAAAGTTTCTAACCATGTCGCCGTTGACGCGGCCTTGTTCCGCACCGATAGCGCGGGCCGTGCCTTGCGGATCCGGCGAGCCAACGATATGGAACTCGTTGTGTTGCTGCATGCTGACGTTCGGGGCCGCTGACGATGAGCCGCCGAGGCGCGCTTTCTGTGCTTGATCAACTAGCGAACGGACATTGCCGTAGGCCCGTCCGTTCTCATGCTGGAAGATCGCTTGCGCGACGCCGCCCAACTGATCGCCGCTCAGATGAGCGTCTGCCGAGACGCCGAGTTTCTTTGCAACCGCGTCAATGTAGGCGGACGTGTTGTTCTCGTTGGCCGGCGCCCAGCGAGAGATGATCTTGCGTACGGAGTCATAGCCCTTGGAGACGTAGCCCTCAAGCAACTTGATAGCCGCCTTGATTCCATCCTCCATTGACGCGAATACAGCAAAGCGGCCATCCGAGCCCGTCGCTCCCATCGACTTGGCGAAGTTTCCGTAAACGATGTTTCCAGGGTTGTTGTTTCTGATGCCGCGAGGTGCATTCGATGCCTTACTTCCAGGCAATTCGATGATTGTGCCGAATGGCTGTTGACCATCGTCGGCAGGGCCGGCAGAGCTTGACGGCGCCTTACCGCCGCGATTCGCAGCACCGTTGAAATCGAAAGTCGTCGGATCGATCTCCCCGGCGGCCGCCTGATGCTGTTTCAGATAGTCTGCTTCGCCGGTGTTCAAATCCTCGCTGTGGAACATCAGCGCGATAGGGCCCAGCACCTTCAGCAAACCGCCAATGGCGCCGCCAGCCGCAACCGCACCTAGTTTTCCAACGGCAGATACGAGGTTCAGTATGGCCGTCACGAGCGGCATCAACTGGATTGCAGCCAATCCGATCAGAATGCCTTTCAGGCCGCCGAGCGCGTGATAGACAGAGGCGAAGTCGTCTCCGACCTTCTTCCAGTCGACGCTCTTAATCCAGTCGGCCAGGCTCTGGACTGCATCAGCGATGTTCTGCGCGACTTCGCCGGCATGGTTTTCAGCGAAGCGTTCGAACTCATTGACTAGCGGCGTGAGCACCGGCGCCAGTTTCGACTCAATGACGATCCACACGTCGTTGAACGTGTCCTTGACCGCGCGGATCGAATTATTGAAGTCCTTTCCAGCTTCGGCTGCCTGATCCGGATCAATACCGAACGCGGCGAGCTTGCTGGCGTATTTCTTTTTCTCGTCTTCCAACTTCGGAAGACCATTTTCGAGCATCAGCAGCGTGTCGGGATCAATTCCGAACAACTGGGCGTAGGCGGCAGCGACATACGGCTGCATGCCCTTCATCTTCTCGATGAAGCCGGTGAATCGTTCCGCCGGGTCGCCACCCTTGACGCCAAGCGAGTCGAGCAGCCCGCCCGAGCCGGGGTTGAGGCGAAGCGTGCGGGCGAAGCCTTCCAGAGCACCTTGCGCCTGGTCTGCAGTCAGGCCAATCTGGCCGGCCGCATACCGCAGCGCCATGATGTTCCCAACGGTCGCTCCGGTGCGCTGTGACGCATAGTAAAGATTCTCCATCTGACTGGAGATGATCTTTACGCCGGCGACTACACCGGCCGCGGCCGCCGCGACTTCTACGCCGACTTTCATGACCGACTTGGTGACGCCCTCGACCGACGTCGTGAACTTCTTCATCGCGGTCTCGTCCACCTGGAATCCAAGTGAGACGAGGAACTCGCGCAACACGTTATCGCTCATCGATTGCTCTCCGCGTGCCGTCTGAGTATTTCTTCGTTAGCGGCTCGCACATCGAGCGCGTCATTGAGGAGGGCGACATCTTCAAGGCCCAACGTCCCATCAATCAGGGACTCATATTTGCAAAGCCCGTCCATGACGGGTCTAAGGAGCCAGTCCTCCCCGTCGGGCAGCGACAGCAGCGTGACGTTCGCCGTTTGACTGCCGGTTATGCCGCTGCCGCGCCGGGAAAAAAACCCGACAGATTCTGCTGGATCACCTTTACAGCAAGCTGGATCATCTGGCCCATGTCGATGTCCTCGAACATCAGGCCGCCACCGCGGGCAATGACCGGCGCACCTTGGCCATTCGGTTGCAGACGCTGGCAGACGCCGAGGCACACGTCTAGCACGTAGTCGACATCCTCATCCGACATGCCGGACAGCGCATCGGTGAGCGGGCCGATGAATGCCGCAAAGCCCGCAGCCTTGTCCGGAATGCCACTCATGCCCGCAAGCAGCGGAGCGAGGCGCCGTGCCACGTGGAACTGCTTGCGTGCGTCGATGCGGCCAATCCGATACTTCTGGCCGCCGACTTCTACGATGTCAGTCATTCATTACACCCCGATTGACAGCGCCGGATCCATCACGCCGATGTCGAAAACCCATTCGATCGTGCCTGCTTCCATCGCAAAGGTGTTGTTGGGGAACTTGCTGAACGCGACCTGCTGACAGGAATACTGCTCACCGCGCACGATGTCTGAGCCAGCCAGGACGTTTTGCGCCCAGTTGGCCGACGACGTGCGCTGGAAGTTGTACATCGCCGAAAGTTTGCCATTCGTAGGCGATGTCTTCAGAAGTCTCACGGTCGCCTTGCCGCCCTTGCCGGGGTTCAGGCTATGCATCACCGTCCCGTCCGCGCCAATGACCATCGTGTTGGCGTTCTCGACGAATTCGAAGGTCACGCCTTCTTTCGCATCGCCAGCGCCATCTCCCAAGGTGATCGAGCCGCCCGGGCCCGTGAGAGTCAGGGCAAAGTCCTGAAACGAATAAGTGCTCATGTGTTTTCTCGCTTATTGGTTGACGGTCACAGCGAAATCGATCGTGTGCACGGCGCCTGCGAGCTTCACAGCGATCTGGAACGGAACGGACTTTCGCGCTGCTCGATCGGCCTGGCTTTGCGATGCCACGCTCGGCTGATACACGTAGTAGCCTTTCGCGAGGTAATCGCCCTGATTCAGGGTTCCGAATCCACCGCTATTCCAAGTACCCGGCGCAAACAGTCCATTGCTGACGTACTGCTGGCACACGCCCTCAATGACGGTCGCGAGGATGTGCATACCAGCGTCGGTCTGCGGGATCTTGGTCGTGCTGGTGTAGAGCGCGTTGAACAGGGCCGTCTGCACGTCGATGCAGAAGGCGTCCATGCCAATGATCGTGTCGATGTACTCGCCGGACGCAACCTTGGCAGGCTCGATGATCGTCGTACCGTTGTTGTAGGCGACGAAAACGTTGCAGTTCTTGCCTTCCAGTGCCGCAATCTGCGTGGCGTTGAGCGTTTCCGCTGCGACGCCAGGCTCCTGCTTGTACATCAGCGTGATCACCGTGTTGTTGCCGGTGTAATCTACGGTCAACTGGCGACCGAGCAGCGAACTCACTGCGTAGGCGCTGTTGCTCGAGTACTGCGTGGCGGTCTTGTTGTAGCCGAGCGCTTGAAGTTGTGCGGCGATGTCGGTCGTCGTGACCGAATTCAGCACGCCGGCTTCCTGTGTCGTGACACCGTAGAAGTGCTTGTTGGTGGTCGACTCGATGAACGCAGCGAGCGCGATGTGATCTGCGTCCGTGGCCTGTGGCACCGTCAGGCCATACCACTGTTGGCCGAACTGGTTGTCAAAGAGTGCTGCAGCTGCGACTGCCGATTCCGCAGCGGCGCCCTGAGCGACATAAGCGCCCGACGATGCAGCCGTCATGCCGAGCATGGACGAGATGTCCGTACCGGCGCCACCCGAGAGCGTAGCTCCAGAGACGGTGCCAACCGAGCCGGCGAGCGTGAACGCGTTGCCTGCAGTCCCTGCCGTCTTGTAGACAACCTGAAGGGCAGTGCCCGCCTGGTTGACTGAGTAGACGGCCTTCGACAGATTGACGTCGGTCGACTGATTCAGGAACGTGACGGCATTGGCTAGCGTCGCGCCAAGGTTTGCGCCGATCAGAATCTGGTTTCCGGTCGTCAGTGACGAGACGAACGTGACAGCGGTACCGCCGATCGTGACAGTGGCCGCTGCGCTCGGGTTGACCGAATAGGTGACCGAACCGAACGCCGTTGGCGCCGATGCAAAGCTCAGCGTGGACGTTGCGCCGGTCGTGCCGTCCGTGATCTGGAATTGGGCGAAGCTCGAATTCCACACGCACGTTGACCCGGGCACCGCGGCAGCGAGTGCGGTCTGGATAAGCGCGGCAATACCGTTCAGGTTAGTCGACGAGCCAAAGCTTGCCGGCGAGATTGTGTACGGCGAGCCGTTGATCGTGATCGAGAATGCTGGGGCGGTGATTGCAGTCCATGCGGAAATAGCTTGGGCTGCAGTCGAAAGCGTGGCGCCAAACAGTTGGGCGCCGGTGGCGGTCTGCGCCCAGCGGCCGATCAGCACATTGGCCGGCTGCGGCGACTGGCCGAACCACGCCACGGCAGCGAGGTATTCTGGCGCGGTCGTGCCAAAGTCCGCGGCAACAGCCGACGTGCTCAGGTATTCGCGCATGCGTGACGCTGTGTCGATCACGGGCGACGAGCCAAGAATCAACTCGGTGTTCAGGTTCTGCGCCTGCGCTGCGTTCGGAGACAGGTTCACAGTCCCCTGAATCAGCCGGGAGATAGGCAATTGACTCGTCGTCATTGTCGGTTCCTAGAAATAGAAAAGCCCGCAGTTAGGCGGGCTCGGAAAGCGTTGCTTGGGGTTTGTTACTGGTCGACGATGACCGACTCGGTGCGAGGATCGGAATCAACCGACGCCTGCGCGGAGAGGACGTTGAGGACTTGGTACGTGCGGACGACGCGTCGCCGGATTCGCATGCTCAGATCGAAGCGGCGAATCCATTGCTGGTTGACCAGCTCAGGCGCCGTCACCGTCGATCCGACTTCGACGAGGCCCATTTCGTACTGGTCGAGCGTCGAATTGTTTTGTGAGACGTACATCCCGTCGCGGGCCTGCGCTGCGTTGCTCAGCGCGTTCAGACCGTAGAAGCTGCACAGGACAGTGATGATCTCGTGGCGAATGAACGTTTCAGACAGGCCGTCCGTGTGCATCTGCTCATAGGAGTTGGCGTCATGCTCGATGCCAGTGACGCCGACGGCGCACCAGTTGGTCGCGGGGTCCGGTTGCTTCGGTACGGTCGGCTGCCAGCGAGGGCGAACCATGTTTCCGGGAAGACCGGTAATACCGACGATCAGTTGCTGAAAGATTGAATCGAGGTCGGCGTCTTCGGTCGGAGGCGTTCCGGTAGGCTGCAGATATCCTGCGACAGTTGAATCGTTAGCCACTTGACCCTCCATATAAGGGGATCAGTTCGCAGTTCGCTGCAGTAAAGCCGATGCCGAAGCGGGACCAGTCGCCCACGTTAGTCACGGTGTATCGGCGACCATTCCACGTCACGATGTCGGCATCGAGCCCATCGCTGCCAGCCTGCAACAGGAACTGGCTGTGTACGGTAATGGAACCATTGATACGCGATCCTTCCGCGAGACGCATCAGCAGGTCACCGGTATTGTTCGTGACCACGCCATAGAAGGGAGTCGAGTTCTGCGCGTCGACCGCTATGCCGTCATTGCCTACCGTCTGCGTGTTACGCGTGCAGACGAGCGAATCCACGAAATCCGGATCCAGCAGGATTTCGGCGACGTCTAACAGGGGCATTATTTTTTCTCGCGGACGACGTAGGTTATGGCGTTTCTAAGCGACCCTGTGTTGACCAGTGCAACGATGCCGGCGGAGTTCTGCGCCTGCGCCGGATCGGTGCCACTCGCAACATCTTCCAGATACGCCTTCTCATCTGGCCGCATGCTCTTCGTCTGCCTGCTGCGGTTCCGGTTGCGGATAGTTTCCGGCGAGAGCGCTGGTGGGATGTTAGAGCCGATCTTTCTCTTCGCTGATTGGGAGGCGACCATGCCTGCGCTGCTCATCTGCCGCTCAGCGACTGACAGATTGCCGCTTAGCGCGGCGTCTGCAGCTTTGCCAAGGCGATCGGCACATTCTGACTGTACATCCTGAACGCCTGGAACAAGGAACGGGCGGGCGGGCACGTTGTGCGCCGGAGACCCGGTCTCCATAACGTACCCGATCTGTGCATTGGTGATAGGCGTATCGGTGCGCTCGGGCGCGCTATCGGGGATACCAACCAGCACATCCTTACCCTTCAACTTGTTGATGGCGTCGATGATTGCCTTCATGTTGTCGGCCGTCATCGTTGCGCCAGATTTCATGTTGCCTCAACAGTTGATTTGCAGCCCACCGGCGCCCATCATGCGGGCCAGCGTCAGGTACCGCACGCCATAGGACGTAAGGTTCCAGAATCCGCCGCCGTCGATGGTTGCGGCGGACGTGTCGTAACTGACACTGACTTTGTCGACTGACTTCGACGCGGTTGGCCCTGTCATTACGCCCGGAGCGCCGCCAGCCGCTGCTGCGGTCTCGTCTCGCACCGACAGCACAAGGTGATGGGCTGTGACGAGCTCAATTCCGATGTTGGTCAACTCTACCCATCGATCAGCGTTGACCAGCGATGCCGCCACCGTCAGCCACGTTTGAATCAACGAGTCCGGATAACGAGTCGGGTCGTTGAATTCGGGGAAGTCCGATCGTAGCTGAGCAGGTGTGACGGTCATGGTTTCGCAGTACGTCCGGGTTTGCGTTTTTCTTCTGCCGCGACTTCAGATGCGGCTTCGTCGCTATGCAGCACTACCCACCAGTGGTTCTCATACTCGGCGGGGATGTCCTGCCCGGCCACAAATGACAGCGGCCGGCAGTCGTCGCGGGTCAGGGTGAAATCCTGATTGGCGATGCGGGTCATATTATGCTCCGGTAATCAGCCGGGAGAAGTCAACTGGTAACAACTCCCGGCGTCCGCTTAGATGCCGTCGCGGTAGCTGACCGTAGTCGAATAACGAAACTCGACCTGACCGAAACGCGCCCAGTACGTCGTGATCTGGTAGAGCGAGCGGTATTCCAACGGCGTGCGTTGCAATTCGGTCATCGGGTACTGGACATACTTCTTGTCCTTGTTATACGCGACCATGCGGTCAACCGTGCCCAACGTGCCCGGCGTGCCGCCCACGCCTGCACCGATCAGCCACTTGAGCGGGAGGATTTCCAGCTTCGTGCCCGACTTCGTGCAGATGTTGTTCTCGAGCAGGTAGGTCAGGATCGAGTAGTTCGCCGCGGTGTTGACCATCGTCGACGCAAGGTAGCCATACTGCGCCGGCGGAATCATCAGGCGGTTCGGCATCACCTTCCAGCCGGCATTCGCCCAGGTCGTCGTCAGGATCTCGTTGACGTCCGCGAGAATCTGCGCAGGCGTCTTCGTGGTCCATGCCGTGCCAGAGCCAGTGCCGACAGCGGGAACGTTCGACGGCGTAATTACGCTCGTCGCATTCACCAGGCCGGCAGTGCCGATAGTGGGATCGCCAAAATAGACCAGATTGTCCAAGTCCATGTTGCGCTTCAGGTTCATTGCTTCAACCTTCTGCGCGTCGACCGGCTGACCTAGCGCCTGCGCCTTCACCAGTTCGGGAACTGTATATTTGACTTCGGCACCCCACAGACGAACCTGTTGAGCGGTCTTGCCGATGTCGAGCGACGGGCCAGCGATTGCGTTGCCCTCGTTTGAAATCCAGTTGATGCCGCCCGGCGTCATGCCGCCAGCCATCGCGAACGCCGAGTTCGTGAACGACGCGATTTCATCAGCCGGGGAGACGTCGGTGCGAATGTCGATGTCGCGCGACCAGGTGAATTCGACCAGCGGCTCGTTGAGCGTTTGATCCAGACGTTCGAGCTGGCCGACGAGGAATGCGCCGGTCGAGTCGATCGTCATCTGATCGTAGGTCATCATGCCATCGGTCGTGAAGTGGCGAGCGAACTTGCGCGACGCTTCAGCGATTTCCCGGCGCTTGAGGAATTTTTGAACAGACATGTCCATTGTTTTGTTGCTCCAGAAACGAAAAAACCCGCCGGAGCGGGTCTGTAAGCGGATGCGCGGTTAAGCGCCGGGGATTCAGATGTTGAACGCGATTTCCGTAATCCCGTATGCATCGGCGGGACCGGTGAAGTAGGTGTTGCTCGGCAGCGCGACAGTGTTCGTGCTGTCGGCGGCAGCCTCGAAGCCACCGAGCGGCTTGCCCGCCGCAGCGCCAGCAACGCGCACGTAGACGGTGCCGCCCTTGGCCGCGGCAGCGACACCGCCCAGCGAGACCATCACGTAGCCGCGCTTGAGGATGTCCGTCACGCCAGACGTCGGCGGCGTCGACGTGCCGAGCGGGTCAGTGCCGTTGCCTTGAATCGGGTAGGGGCGCAGATTGATGCCGTACACCAGGGCAGCGGTATCGGCCGAGTTGTTGATCGGCTGCACCTTGCCCGACACCAGTTTGACCGGCACACCGAACAAAGCAGGCGGCGTTGCCGAGTCGATCAGTTGCGTTTCGATCGTGGCGACTTCAGCGCGTTGGAGGTCACCGGCGAAACCAGCCGGCATGCGGAATTGATAAGCTTGCAACGAGGGCATGTCGGCTCCTTACTTACGTTTCGACCAAAATTCGTCGTGGATCTGATTGATGTCTTTTGCTTCTGCCGCTGCGTCGGTGGTCTTACGCGCGACGGTCATGTTCTTGCGCTTGACGAGTTCCGATGCTGCGTGGAATGCCATCTTGGCTGCGGCGCAATCCATCTTGGACACGTCGGCGTCACCGGTGATGGCTCGCACGAGATCGGCGTTATCGTTTGTCAGCGCTGCACGCAGGGCGCGGCGACGCAGAACGCAAATCGAGTCCGCGGTCTTCTTGCCGTCCGCCTTGGCGTCGAACGTTGGCAACTTCACGCCCGGGGCGAGGATTTCGGCGCGGGCCTTGGCGTCCTGGAACTCGTCGCGGAACGAAGCTGAATCGTTGGTCGACTTCTTCTCGTCGTCCTTCTTTTCCTCTTCTTCGTCCGAATCGTTTGTTTCCTCGGACTCTTCCATTTCTTCGGCTTCGTCTTTGGTTTCCTCGTCCTTCTTCTCTTCTTCAGAGTCGTTGGTCGGGCCAGCTTCGAGCTTCGAAACCCGCTCGCCGATTGCTGCAACGGACTCGGCGACAGCCTTGATCGCGTCCATGACCTGAGCCATCGGATCAGCTTCGGACTCGTCGTCCTTCGTTTCTTCCGCTGCGTCGGCCTTTTCGGCGCCGGGCATGTGAATGTGGATGGCGGGGACGTTGCCAGCCGCGCCGTCTTCGTCTTTGACTTCCTCAGACAACGCTTTTTCGAAGGCTTCCGAATCGCGCGTCATGAAGAGCTTGCGCAGCTTGTCCTTGAGGGATTCAGCGCCTTTCTTCGTTGCCATTAATGGATCTCCAATGGAGGTTGGTAGTGAGTCCTGCACGGAGCAGGCTTCGCCGCAGCGGGCCGAGCCCGCCAGCAGCGCAACGTGGTTGCCCACGATGTCCGTTTGCCGAGCACGTCCCGGCGCGATCTGCAGATATCCCGCGTCGTACCCGCAGGAGATTTCTTTGAGCCGCTTGGTCTGCACGTCATGAATGGCGCCCTTGTCTTGAATCAGGAGGTCAGCCATCAAGAAGTCACTCATTTCGCCGTCGCCGCGGCGCACGTTGTGGACGGACCCTTTGGCGTAGACGATCCAGTTATCTGGCGTGACTGGCTCGCGCGGGTGCTCGATCGTTACCGGTGCGCCTTCGAACGATGCGATGGCCTCTGGATTGAACACCTCATCCTCGGTTCGCTCGACTTCAATCACGCCGTCCTTATCTTCGATATCCGGAAGTTCGGTCGCGGCGTAGTCTTGGACGCCGATGCGAGCGATCGGCACGTCCTGACAGAGAAGGGCGCCACTGGCCAGCAGCGACTGCTTCGGGCCGATCTGCTCAGTAGCGAGCATGCCGCTGGCCGTGATTGCATCTTTCGTCGGCGCGCGCTTGCTCACGCACGCTTTGCATTCGCAGGCATTGGACATATAAGGAACGTAGGGAGACCCGCGCGGAGCGGGCTAAGTGATTGTTCAGACGCGGAATTTTGCGTTTATGGCAACTGGGTCTATAATTGATTTTGAGACCCCGGACGTTCAAACCATCCCGCCCTGGCAGCGTGTGAGGTACGTTACTTAAACGGCGGTCTCTTTTTATTTCACGATGCCGTGGTCGTAATAGCGGCGCCCGTCTGAATACCGCTTCACAGTCAGGATTGCGTTGTGATGCTGTCCGTCAATCTCGATCGGAGCGTGATACGTCTCCACAGACAGAACGTTGACATCGCCACGCTTGTCTGATGCCGTTGCAATCAACTTCGCGTTCTCAAGCAGGGAAGGTATGGCCGGGACCGTCCTGACTAAGGTGTCGGATGCTCCAGACAGCGTGTGCTTGACGCCCTTCCTGGTCACCTCAATTTCATTGCCAGTAGCTCGGTTGCTGAACGACTTTCCGATAAAGCGATCGGCATGTTCCAAGGCTTTCTGCCGAAGTTCCTTCATGCTCGTGTAGTCACCGAGCTCGTCGCCTTTCAGTGCTACAGCGCCACCACCACCCGCTCCGAATTGCCCATTCTCCTTACGCGGATGGTTTTGTTCCTCCCACTTCGCGTCGTGAACGTGGAGGTAAATATGAAGCGCTTGGGGCATCTAGTCAGGGATGATGGGTTCGGCATAGCATCGGCAATTCCAGATACATCCAGGGTGCGCACGCTCGCCAGATCGCTCATCGGCGACGGGCGGGTTGTTCCACTGGAAAATCTTGCCGTTGAGCGCACGGTGATCGCTGCGTACGGTCGAATCGCCGCTGGTGCGCCAGATGTACGAATCGGCGCCTATGTGTTCGGCGCGAGCCTGGGTCAGAGTGGCCGCGGTCCTCGCGGTCTCTGTGCGTGCAATCAATACAGCGCGAGAGGTGGTGACTTCCTCAGTGCGCAGAATCTCTTTCGCGATCTCGCTGGCCCGTGTGCTGTTCTCGACACCCTCAAGAGTGAGCCGATGCACCCGCTGCGCCGCCTCAAGCGGAATGCTCTGGATGAGCGTTACCTGCTCGGCCAGCAGCTGCTGCATCACGCGGCCGGTCGGCGCATTGCGGATTTCTTCGCGAAGGCCGCGGGACAGATCCTTGGCCATCGTCGCCCACGCCTGTTCGTCACGTAGCGCGACGTCCATCAGCATGTCGCTTGCGGTTTGCGTCGCCCAGCCTCTGAGCATGTCCGAGTAGGCTTTGAGCAACTGCTCGATGGTCGGGACCGCACTCATGTCGCCGGGAGTGAACGGCGACACAATGGAACCGACCTGCTGCGCGACCTTGCGAAGTTGCAGGGCATAGCGTTGCTCGGCGCGGCCCGTCTTGACCGGGTTGCGGCTGCGCTTGCGGTCAAGGGTGAGGGTCATTTCTTTTTACGCAGGCGTTTGAGCCACGATACAGCGCTGCCCGAATCGCCAGTCAGATTCGACACGTCAGGTAAGTCCATCTCACCAGGTGGCGGGGCGTTCTTTTCCTGTTCTTCGGCTTCGTTGATCGCGTCGTCAGAAATTGAGCCAAACATGCCAGTGTTCGGAGCAGATGCTTTCAGCTCCTTCATACCGCCACTGACGGTCAAAAGATTCGCATCGACGGCAGCCGTAACAGCATCCACGGTCGACTTGGCGATCTCTGACTTTTCCTTCTCCGACATTTCCTGAAGGTTGCGGAACTCAAACGCGAAGTCGTCGGGCAATGGCTTGCCGAGCGTCGACATTGACATGACCGACAGCAGGCGATGCAGCGGATTACGAAGGCGCCGCTCCTGGTTCTGCTTGACCTTCTCATGCCACTGCTTCATCTCGCCTTCGCCGGTTGCGTTCAGACCAGTAGGCGACTGTCCGAACAGGCGAGTGAAGGGCATCCCGAGCGCACCGCACAACTGCTGCGCGAACTGGGTGAGCATGTCGGAGAGGCCAGAGAACGCGTAGGTATGCGCTTCGAACTTGTCTTTGGCATCAACCAGCGTCATACCTTCGTTGGTCTGTGCCTCGCGTGTGTATTTGATCTGCGCATTGAGACCAGCAAGTGCGGGGCCGCCGGCCGCGATGATGTCGCGAAGCCCGTCGATTGTCATCGTGCGCAGATGCGCCTTGTATATCAATTGGCCGGCTCCGACCGATGCGCTATCGAACGCGATCAGTCGATCCCACATCGGTTCAAGGACCGAGAGGCCCCAGCCATTCTCTGCGACGCGCTGATAGAACGGCAGATCCATGCCGTCGAGCCGAATCACGCGCGAGTAGTGGATCTTGGCCTTGGGAATGGCCGCGTAGTCGGCGATGACGTTGTAGAAGACCGGCTTGCCCATGTCGGGGCCGAACTCTGTCACCACATCGCCAACGGGCGGCGACACCATCCAGCGGTCAAGGATAAGCAGCCCCTTGAACTGATCTTTGGCTATCGTCTCCACACGCAGCGGAGTGGCGAAGTCCTGCCCGTCGATCAGCATCACAGCGAGGCAGCCGCCGTACAGATTCGCCCACTTGCCGTCGTCACACAGCGCATCCCAGATCGCCAGGCGCATCATGTCGCGCTCGATCATCGAAATGTCTTCCGGCTCAAGACCAGACATTTCGATGCCGCACCGGGTCATGTCTTCCGGCATCGCATCGACGGCCGCGCGGACTACCCAAGAGCCGCGATACGCAGCCTCGAGGTTTATGCGGTTGCGGCTTTGATACGACAGCGCGTACTGCGAAGCGCTCGACTGGTTATTGGTGCCCCAGCCGAGGCTCGCCGAAGCGTTCTGGAAACTGTCCGATGTACGGACTGCCTGCACCACGCCGGCCTTCTGGTTTCGACGTGACTTGGACATGCGCGAGTGAATCCTTGCTTATGGAGGCGCGGGCGCCGGGTAGATTTATCCTGCGAGCGCGGCCCACTGAGCGAGGCCGCCACCAATCAAATGCGAGAACGCGCGAGAGAGCGAGTCGATCTGATCATCAAAACTGCCGTTCGGGAACATGCGCATTTCGTCGATCAATGCAGCGTTCCAACTGCCGCGCAGCATGACGACGTTGCCAACGTTGACCTGTGCTGCGAATGGCTCGGCTCGCGTGACCTTGTCGCCCGATTCAGGGGACGTCGTCACCGGATAGCCGACGAGCTCGCGCGTCAGGTAAAGAACCTGCGTTTTGCCTGCTTGTCCCGGGTCTTGCGGGATGCTGATCTTCGTCGACACGCCATCTAGCGAGGCGGTGTTGACCATCGCCGCGTCCCGCTCATCGGGGCCGACGCGCAGCCTGACCATGTCGCCGATGATGAAGCGTCCATCCGGCAGGCGGCCAATCTTGCCGCCGGCAGTAAAGTCGCCATCCGTCGTGCTCGCCAAGTCCCAGCCGCGCACCCATTGGATATGTCCATAGGGCAGTGCGTCGATGGTCTGGATTTGGTCGGGCTTGAAGATGCCGCCTTCAGCCGGCGCCGGTCGTTGCTGATACTGCCCAGCAAACGTATAGGGCGATGCCGCTTCCATGCGGCGCAATTCTTCGACTGAATGCTTCTCAGGCCAGAGCGCTGTGCCGTCATCCTGCAGGGCAGGCAGACAGACGCGTTCCCACTTCTCGCCGTTGCCGCCGTTCAGCAGCCACCCGGCAAGGTCGCTCTCATGCAACCTCTGCATGATGAGGATGATCGGCGTGTCGGGGCTGTTCTTCCGTGATTCAAACGTGTTCTGAAACCAGTCGATCACGTTCTGACGCATTACGTCCGACCGGGCTTCATCTGCCTTGTGCGGATCGTCGATCAGAAGGGCGCCGCCGAAACCGGGGCGATGCTTGCCAGCGCCGTAACCGGTGATCGTGCCTCCAGCGCCCACGGCGTACATGATGCCGCCAGCCGTCGTGCGCCATTCGTCCTTGGCCTGGCTGTCTTCGCGCAGGCCAACAGACGGAAAGATTGCCTTGTACTCGGCTTCCTGCACCAGCCCGCGGACGTCCCATGAGGACGCTGCAGCGAGGCGCGATGAATACGACGTGTAAATGAATTCGCTGTCAGGCGCGTGGCCAAGCGACCAGCCGACGAAATTCTTGACGATCTCCGTCTTGGAGTAGCGCGGCGGGATGTTGATGATGAGGCGCTTGCACTCACCACGAAACACCCGCATTAGCGCTTCGCAGACCGTCGCATGGTGCTGTGCCTGCTGCCACGTGTATCCGCGGCGGTTGACGAACATCCAGCGCGTGAACCAGAAGAGGTCGGCCATCGACAGCGAACGGTAAGAGCGCCGTTCCGTATCGCTGAATTCCATAGCCTCATACCTTCGGGTTCGCGGCGTTCTCCGTCAAAACCTGCTTGATCTCTGCCAGTGTGGCCGGCGGTGCGTTGTTCACGGTGACCGATGGAGCTGGAGGCGGCGTCTGTTCTTCTGCGACACCGTATGCCTCGCGTTCGAGTCCGATCAGCGTCTTGAGCGTCTCGGCCAGCTTTTTCATGCTGTCAACGCGTGTTGCGCCTGAGATGACCTTGCGGTACACGTCATTGCGCTTGTCCTGACCTTTCTCGTCATCGGAGCGGAGCATCTCGCCCAACTGTTCGAAGAGATCGACGTTGTCTGTCTCGACTTCCAGTTCACCCAGCAGGTTCATTGCGATGCCACGCGCCCGGGAAATATCCTTGCGGTGCGCGAGTCGGATATTGGCGATGACCTGCGCGTTCGCCTCAACAATGACCGCATCGGTTGCCGCCTTGGTTTCCGTGGCAACCTGGCTGGCAACTTCACGCTTGGCAACCAGCGCTTCGGCCTTGGCCTGTATGCGTTTGCCGAGATCGCGCTCCCATCCTTCGGCCTTGGCCTTCTTCTGGATTGCGGTGTGCGAAATCCCTTGTGCGGCTGCAATCTCCCGCACCGACAGTAAGCCGGCCCGATAGTCGGCTTCAATGCGCTCCCAGTCCGGCGTGGCCTTCTTTGTTTGCGCCATAGTGTTTCCTCAATATCTCGGCGGCACAACCAAGCAAGCCGCCACTAGCAGGTAGTAGGCGAGGAGGGGTGTCATGCTGCCGCCTCAAACATCTCAGGCACCACCGTATTGCGCGCTACCTCGCCATATTGAACGTGGTAGGTAATGGCCTGTGCGGAGCGCTCCGAGACGTAGCCGTGACGGGCAGAGTGAGCGTCATTTGCCGCCAGCGTTCTATGCTGCACGACTGTAACGCCCGTATGCTCTTTCTCGTCTTTGTGGTGTTGGTGACCTGTGTGGATCACGCGCTTGGTCGTCGCGCCCCACATTGCCGGAAATTTCGCGGCAAAGAGAAGGGGCATGTTTTCTTTCCTGGTCAGGTGTCCATGATGGAAGCCCAGCATGTTTGTGCCATGCTGCCACGCGTAGTAGGGCGACTCGGAGTCGATCACAGTCACCCGCGGCTCGTTCTCGTATAGCGCGCGGAACATAGCTCGAAGCCACACACTGGAACTGAGGTCGTGATTGCCTTCCGCCATCAGTACGACAACCTTATCGTGCCGCTCCAGAGCGAAATCAATGATCCGGCGCAGGACACGAATGGCCACGCCGACGATCTTCGAGTACCGGCCGTCCTGGTCCAAAATGTTCTGGTGCAAGGGCGTCACTGGCAACATGCCGCCGGAACCGTCCGAATGAAGGAAGTCGCCGAGCTGTGCGACGAATGCTGTACTTGCCTTCGGAGCGGCCTCGATCATGTGTGCGAACGCGGATACCAGAGTGCGCTCGGCAATCTTCAAATCCCAGTCCGCGCCGGTTTCCTTACCCCATGCCAGCATTCCCAGGTGGTAATCGGTGAATGTGTACAGATTGCACAGCGCGTCACTCGTGCCCTTGGGCATCGGCGCCGGCCTCATCCGCGGCAGCGTCTCAGCCATCGCGGCACATGCCTCTCGGAAGATTTCTTCCTGGCGCGATTTGTCAGCTTTCGCCTTTACCCATTGTCCGGTCGGCTGGCCATCGGCATTGAAGTACGTCGAGACGCCGTCAGCGGTAAAGCCATCGGGCACCGAGTGGACGAAATGATGCTCCGGGCTATACCCCATCTTCGCCGCACGCTTCTCCAGATTACCCAGAGCGCGAATCAGAACGCTGTGATGCAGCCCGAGAGCCTTGGCTGCGAGCGTGGGCTTGCCGTGCTTCTCGACGGCTTCGAGAAAGGAAATTTCCCGGGCATCGGCAAATTCTCGCAAACGCGGGTCAAATTGTCGTGCCACGGTTTCCCCTTAAGACGTCAATTTTGGTTTGAACTCAATGCACCAGTCGTCCGGATTGACTTCCGGCCACTCAGCGCTTGATACGCCGGTGGCCGGGTCATAGACGAACACTGGCGGGTAGCGCCGGCAGCGCATGCCTTCGGTCCGGCTGCAATGGACAGCTCGACATTCCTTGCAAATCTCCGTGCGCTCAGCGACGACTTTGACTGTCTTGCGAGCTGCCATCGGAGATCCAGAATAAAAAAGCCAGCAGCCTTTCGGCGCCGGCAGACGTCGAAGGGGGAGTCGACGCGAGGAGAATTGGATGAAAGCTACTTTGTCGCAGACCGCGTGACCCGCAGGTGGCTATCGCCAGGCGCGTCGCTAATTTCACCTTCGTGGCGGCGCACTCCCGGAGCAGTCCCAAATCCGGCCGGATCTACCCACCGCGTTGTCGCAGAAGGCTATGGCTTGCTTTGTCCGCGCTGAATGCGCCTGCATGAAGGGCCTCGTTTCGTGAGGCTCTACGGCGATTGACCAGTTCGCACCGAACGAGGTTAAGAACTGCCTTGATAGCTCATGCGAGCCCAATCGGGCGGCAGACACCCGCTTGTCCGGTCTCTGCTCCCGGCATGTTCTTGCCGCTTACGATTATGCGGCGTCTGTGTTGGTGCTTTCCTCGTGCCACTAAGGGGCAAACAGCCCAGACCGATTTCGTTGAGAGTGGCCGGCGCTGATCTCCGGCACGTCCGGTTCTCTTGCACTTCCCCGGCTCCGGGGCAGGGTTGGGCGCATCAGCCTGCGCATTCACTCTCACGGCTGACGACTGCGCGCAGCATAAGGTTCGCTTACCGGCGCAAACAGATGATCAATCTGTCGCAACCGTGCCCTGCACCACCGCAATCGTCATGCGTGAAAGCGATATCGACATAACGATATCGAACCAATTTGCTCTCACGACTGACGCCTTGTTGGCCCACCCCGGTAGCTCCCGAAGCCAAAGCGTCATGCGCGAAAGGGCTCCGCCGCCCGTATCAAACTGCTACGCCGACCGTAGTTGGCGGCGAAGCGGGGATCATGGCTTGGGAAGATTGTCCCTGCGCGGACGAATGTCCATGTCACACCTCAATCAAGTTTATCCATCGGATCGCAACACTGCCGGCCGTCGATCAACTCTCGCGCGCACCACCAACAGCGAACGGCTCGCAAACGTCGATCAGCCACTCCGAGTAGCCGGTAAGGGTGTGGGCGCATGCGAGGTGCCACGTTGCGGCCACCATCGGGCCAAAGGTGAGGATTGACTCCCAACCATCGAAAGTCATGTCGCCTCTCGCTCCACGAATTCCCATCTGTATCCGTAAGCGCTTTTCCTGCGCCCGGCGCACACATGGCTCAGGTATGAAGACGTAGCCTTTGATATTCCCGAGTCTTTCAGCCAGATCACCGCATGCACCAGCGATTCAAACACCTTGCCGGTATCAACGATTCTGACGGGCTTTGCCCTTGCTGCGAATGATGCTGCAGCGGCTTGGGCCCTAGCTTCTGGTGATCGAGCGTTCATCGCCGCCGATAACTTCGCCCTGTGATCATCTGACAGGCGCTTGCCCATGCGGGCTGCGGACAACTTAGCGCGCGTCTCTGCAGTCACAACCCGGTTCTTCAGCCGTTCAGACCTCCTGCGCCGCTCATCGGGAGATTGACCAAACAGTGTGCTCTTGGCGGACAAGATTGCTTTGGTTTCGGCAGATAGAGGTTTCCCCCGCCTTGCTTGCGCGGACCTCGCTATCGCCTCGGTCGTCGGCGACTTTCCTTTGCGAATGGCAGATGCTTTCTCCCGCCACTCCGGAGTATCCCGGATCGCCCTCATAGCCGCCCTGGCAGCCGCGGACATCTTTCTGCCAGTCAAGGCAGCAGAAATCTTGTGGCATGTCGCCTCAGGGCGTTTCATGCCGAGATGACTGCCCGCAGTCTTGCAGATGTTGTAGCCCGGCACCAAGCAATCAATAGCTAGCTGCTCATACATGAGCAAATCAGGCTTTCCGCAGATCAACAGGATCTCAAACCGCAACCCTGACTCGCCATGCTTTTTAAATGCCGATTGCAGATGCGGGTTATGGTGCGACCCTGCTCGAAGGTGATGAAGATGGACATGCCACCTTCTTCTGATATTAACCGCCGAGCCTACGTATTGCTTCCCAGACGCGCTGGTAATGGCATAAATGCCAGCAACGTTATTCATTCTTTACCTTGACTAGAGGTAGACCATTTGAGGGGCGCGGAAGATTGGCGGTCAAACCAACCGTGTCGGGAGCTACCCTATCCGCGCTCTGCAATTATATCTGCTTCACAGCCTTCCTCAATTCATCCAGCCGGGCGATCATCGAAGCCCTCAGCGCCGGATCGATGTTGCGCATGCGCTCGAGGTCCAGTTCCAGGCTGTCGATTAGGTCTTGTGCGTTCATATCGAATTCTCGCTGGCGTCAGTCGACCAGCTCGACCCTCATTGCAGAGGGAGTGGGGCACGGGACGGCCGACACAGCGCCGGCCCCAGCGGGGAGATCAAATAGGGATTCGGCACGTTTGCGCGCTTCGCTCCATTCCTTACGGACAGTCAGCGTTCGGCGCTTCTCGGCGCGTTTCTCTGCGTTGGCTTGAGCCGCCTGGTTTTCCTCAAGAATGCGCTCGGGATTCCCGTACATTCGGGATTCGAGGGGAGAGGGAAATCGCATGGCGGAGCCGGAAATGAAAAAGCCCCGCGAGCTTTTAGGCTGGCAGGGCTTCGGAAATTCTGAGACGAGTTTACCCACTCGCGGGGATTTGGGGTGAGCCTTTCGGCTCTACTGCACAGCCTTCCGACACAGAAGGCCGACAATCAAGCAGTACGGGCACAGTATATACCAGATGCGGTGTTGTGCAACAACTATTTTCTAGATTTTGTTGTTTACTGGTCAATACAAATTTTCGGAATACAACGTGCCGCCGTTCGAATCGTCGCCGCCGACGCGACGGATGATCTGGCCTGCGGCCTCTGCGACCTTCCATGCATCGGTGCGACTCAGGAACGCACCTTTGTTGTCGATAAACCCCTGATCAACCGGATCGCCTTCGGTATGGAGCTTGTGCATGAAGGCATCCCAATGGCGAATGCCAAGAACGACCTCACCGGTGAAGCGCTTTCGGTTGGCGGCGCAGACAATGCGATGAATTGTCATGACGTTGTCCCCTTCAGTACACGCAGGCGTGATTCGAGCTGCTCTATTTCTGCTTGGTGGTCGCGCTCTATACGCGCATGCTCGATAGGAATTTGAGCGTTGATAGACCTAACCAGTGCTTCAGCCTCGTGTACCGATAGGTTATAGCTCGCAGTGGTGTCCACGTCATAACCTGACCATTGGTCTCGGATTTTTGTGGGTATCGAAATACGAATGCTCATGCCGCCTCCCGCATCAGCGAACTTACCTTGCTACCTGTCGCCGCGATAGACGCCATCATGCAAGTCATCGTCTTGTCGAAGTTCTTCTGATGCTTCGACCACGATTCGACCGGCAGGCCGGCGGCCAAAGCGCGCTCGCTATCGGAGTGCCTCTTGACACCTGAGCCGTCACATTTCGGGCACTTGTCGTAACGCGCGCCGTTGAGGATCAGACCTGCACCATTGCACGGGACGCAGTTGTCGAGCACGAATTCTTTGATGCAAGCCGTTGCCAGTTTCTGCGCGTAGGTCAGTTCAACACCGAGCGAGCATTTCGCCTTGTGCGCCAAAAGATGAATTGCCCGCTTTCCCGCCGCGGCGTCCGAGCCAAACTTGAACCGGAATAGGGCGGCGCCGAGCGGGTCAGAAAGGCCCATCGCTGTGAGTCGATCGACCGATTTCTCTTCCCGCTCATTCCACGCGAGATTCGAACTTCTGACGTCACTTGCATACTTGTCTTTGAACATCACGAACCCCGCACGTGGAAACAAAATGTTGTTGATTAAACACATGAAACTCTGTTATGAATTCTAGCAGAAAAGCGCTTCGTAGTCCTTATTTGAAGCGCTGTCAATCACCTGTTTTGCGATTATTCTTCGAGCCCTGTAACGCCGTACATGTACATCGGCTCTGCCGGCTTCTCTACCTCTGTAACTGGCGCATCCCGATACTTCCTCCGCTTAGTCGGCGCAACGTAGCGGGGACGGTGGAGGAGGTACACAGCAGCGAAGACTGCGCAGTTGAATACGCCTAGGCCGTAGAAGCCGACGCAGAGGATTACGGTTTTCATGCGGCACCTCGCGTAGCGTCCACTCGCTCCTTATATCCCCTCAGAAAATCGATGATCTTCATCTGCAACTCCGGATAGATTTGCGTCTTATGCTTGACCGTGATGCGTAGCGTCCCTGGCTGATTCGAATCGTCGAATGAGTTTGCGTCGAGCGCATCGCATGTTGCGACTAGAAGGTGCAAGAGTTCGGCATCCTCCCGCAGCGCTCGCACCTCGCCGATCAGATCGATGATTGCAACGGGAGTGGCCGCAGCGCTATATGCCTCCCACGCCGGCCGCAACCCGTTTGTGCCATTTAGCGCCGCCTTCGCCAGCGCTTCCAGTGCGTCGATGTCGATCATTGCTGCGTCTCCCTTCCCATTCCAGTGCCGTCGCTCTCGTAGACTCCGGCCGTCCATTGCGTGTATGCCTCGGCCAGACCTGCGTTGAGGGCTGGGCGGTTGTCGAGCAGGGCGCGCATCCGGCGCACCTCTGCTATCAAAGCGAGCACATTAGCCGAAGTAGCCGCGTATCCCCACGGATCACCAGCCTTAGCGATGCGCTCGATTTCGTCGATGTCAATAGTCATGCTTGCTCCTTTGCGCGTTCAGAATCGACCAAATCCAGCGCACGCGTTATGCCATTCCCGGTCATGTTGTCCTCGTCGCTCGTGCCTTCGTAAATGGCGCGCTGGGCACGGACTGCTTCTTCCAGCGCCAACAGCGCGCCAAGCATCTGATAAGCCCGCACTCGCTCAACCGGAATGTCACCGCGCTCGACCAGGAACCGTGCGCGCGATACCTGGTTGTCGTGGTTCGACTGCCAGTGATTGCGCTCGGTGATTGCCTCGGATGCATGATCTACGGCGTCTTGCCAGCGCCGCTTCCAGTCGGCACACTCCGACTCAAGCGCCTCATAATCGGAGTGCCGCACGTAGACGCCGTTCTCTACCGGCATTGAGCTAGTTCCGTATCGCTGAACCATGTTTGTCTCCTATACCTTGGCAATTAGTGGTGAGGGATAAGTTTTGGCGGGCTTCATGCGGCTTCCGCCTTCTTGGCGAGATACTTCCTAACGATCTCTTCCTCGCTGAGCCCCTTGCGCCGGAAGTGATAGAAGGATGAAATCGGTATGCCGGCGTCGCGCATCCATTCGGTGGTTATCTTTGATACGCCATCGACGACTATCGACTTCTTCCAGAATCCATCCGGGTTCGTTTCAAAAACTTCGTCTAGCGGCAAGCCGCGCCTTAGGCGCTGAATGAACGTGGTGTAAGGGATGCCGTACTGATCGCACCATTCTGCGACGCATTTCCGTTCGCCGCGGTATTCAACGATGTTGCTTGTTGACTTGTTCCAATGCTGCTCCCTTTTGGTCGCCCAGCGGCAATTACCGGGCTCGTAGTTGCCATTTACGTCATCGCGCTCGATGGTCATGCCCGGTGGTTTCTCTCCCATATCGGCCAAGAAGTTCTCGAAAGAATGCCGCCACCGTTCGCACACCGCTATCCCTCGGCCGCCGTATCGAGCGTAGCGCGACGCCTTCGGGTTTGTGCAGCGCGTAATCATTCGCGCCCACACGGCATACTCCGGGGTTTTGCTTAGTCCATGAGTACGCGCTCGATCGCCAGTTGCCTCAAAGGCAAGGCATCCGCAACTCTTCGATTTTCCCGCAGCGACATTAGGTATCGATATTTCCTTCGTAACCCCGCAATCGCACGCAAATATCCCGTAACGCGTATTGGAGCGTCGTTCAGCGATCTCCTCTTTAAAGGTCAACCGCCCGAACCTGTCATTAGGCTGCATAACGTGTTTCGGTTTCACGTTCTCTCCTTGCCTTTGCACGTCTCGCCTTTTTCCGGAAAATCCGCTTGAGGCGAGTCAGATAATCAATGTCAAACTTCCGTACAGACTGATCAACCTCAAGCGCCTCGATTGCTTCGAGGCCGAATTTTTCGATCATTCCCTTGCGCATCTCAACGGTGTTCGACCCTAGGTACCTATTGCACTTAACGCATTGTGCGGCGCAGTTTTTCAGGTTGAACCGGTGATGTGCGGCGCTTCCGGTGCTGCGGTAATGCCCGCAATCGACAGCGCCGCCGAACGCTTCCCTCGACGGGATGCCGCAGCTAATGCAGGGCAACCCGTAGTCGCGCTCTCGCACGTAGGCGTTAAAGGCGGCTTGCGCCTCCTTCAAATGCGCCCCGCGAGTCTTGGTTTTTTCGAGCGCAACTCGAATCGACTTCTTCTCCTCGCGCTTGGCCTTGGCCGCTTGCTTTGCCTTGGCCGTCTCGGTCAGAGCTATTGCGCAAGGGACGCTGCAAGCCTTGGACATGCTTGAAATAGGGGCAAAACTCGCGCCACAATTTCGGCAGCGTTTGGGCTTTAGTTTCTTCTTGACAGGAAGGGAAGAGCGGATCATTTCCACTCCGTCCAATGCTTGCCGCAGTCGAGACATTCGCAGGCAGTCCAGTAGCGGTCATCCGCGGCACACCAATTGCCGGTATCGCTGTTTGCTGTGCGCTTCACCGCCTCGTGCGGGCAACTTGCTTTCAGCATGGCCAAGTCGCTTTGCACTGCGGCCAGGCGTCGTTCCAGTTGGATGCGCTTTCGCTGGATCTCGGTCATAACGTCTTCGCCTCCACTCGCCGGCTGGACTCGATGGAGCGCCATGCTTCAATGCGGGCCTGGGCCGCTACCATTAGCCAACGCAGACGTTCCTCTTCCTCTACAGCAGCCATGAGGGCAAGGAGATGCTCGTTGTAGCTTTGGTCGGCATATGCCTCGCGCTCCTGGGCTACGGCGGACTTGTGGCCAGAGCGCTCCGCGTCCTGCATCAAGATCGCCTTCTTGGTTTTTCTGAACTCTTCTAGATAGATGCGCTCTGACTTTGCTTTCGCGTACGCCGGCGCGTTGTCTCTGATGAAGTCGAGCGCGCGGAAAATGTTGATTTCGCCTTCGTCCGTCACGCCTTCACCTCACTAGCCAGATACTCCGCGGTGGCCGTCGACATGAGCGCATCCATTGCAGATTCGAGTGCGTACAGCAGTTCCATGGCACTTTTGGTGCGGAACCCTTGGGCGCTGGCTTCCTCGACCTTGCGGGAGAGCGTCGCTACCTTGACAACGTATTCGGCTGAGTTGTTCATGCTGTTTGCCCTCTCCAGGTGAGGTTTTGATCGATCAATGAACTTCCGCCTTCCCGGTCTAGCCACAGTTGGCGAACTTCGTCCCAATACACCGTCCAGTCGTACATCCAGCCGGCGTCGAAGAACTGAGCGCGGTAATTGCCGGGGCGGACCGGCTTTACGCTCGGCGGGTACCAATCGGTGAGGGCCACCCAAGCCCCGTTGATAATGCAAACGTCTTCGATCACTTGGCGGCCTCCGCACTGACGCGGATCTTTGGCTGGACGAGCAGCCAGCCTATAAAGAACGTGATCGCGCACGCCGTCATCCCGGACCAGACCATCAGGCCGACAGTCAGCGCAGTACTCGCATGGGTGTATGCGTGGAAAACCATGCTTCGACGGCGCGTTTCTTTATCCGCCACGAATGCGGCCAACAAAATCAGAATGGCAAACGTCCACAGAATGAAGGTCAGGAACGGCCTGGCGGCGTCGACATGCTCAACCTTCCACAGATAGAAGCAGCCGAAAACCACTGCGTCGGTCGATAGTGCGTAGATCCATTTGCTCATGCCGTCTTCTCCGTGTTGTTGTTCGTGTAGACCGAGCCAGGCTGCCCGGGCTCGTTGCTATTGGTGCAAGCCAGTTCGTGGTTGCTTGCCTTGGGGCAGCGCTTGTTACCGCAAGTCGGGCAGAGGATCATGCGTGTCGCGGCCAACGGGATCGGGCCGAATGCACTGGTCCGCAGGGACTTGTCCTCAATGCACTTGTGGCAACCGCATTCCTTGCCGGATGCAACCAACTCCCAGAAGTTGCTATCCACGAATCGAGCGATGTCGGCGTCGATGGACGATTGAGACTCGACGATCTCTTGGACCTTCTGTGCTGCGATCGCCCGGCGCTGCGCTTCCTGAAGCCGACGCGCGTACTTATCCGGCGAGCAAAACACGCCATCCTCAGCCATCCAGTCAAGCATCTGGCGATGCGTGAGGCCGATAACGAGTTGCGAGGGTTCTTTGAGTTCTGTGCTCATGCCGGCTCCTTGATGTTGTCGGTTACTTCGTCGTTGGCGGGTAGGCCGCTGACGGGGCGGAGCCAGTCGTCAGGCGCGAGGTGTAGGGTCGACAGCCTTCTGTTAGTGCCATCGGGGCGAGCGGTCATCATCGGCCGAGGTGAATTCACGACCCAGCAGAACCCCAGTCCACCCCAATCCCCATGTGCCTTTACAACTTCGACGATTGCGCCCACGCCGCGGCCCTTCAATGACTTGATCACGATCGCCAGATCCCCAGGTTTGCAGTTCATGCGACCTCCATTTCTTCTTCGGGTGAATCGGTCAGGTGGATGTAGACACGGCCCGAATCATTTGCGCCAACCCGCGGGCATTCGCCTTGCAGTTGCATCAGCATGTTTTCGAACGGATTCCGCTTTGCAGTTCGCATCCGATACGCAAGTCGCCCGAGACGGCGGCGCTCCTCGATCGACTGACGCGGCGGTTTCGGCGCGTCTGGACCAACTCCGGGCGACCATCTTTCGATGTGGTGGCCGATATAGGTCTTCCAGTCCGAGACATAGACACCTGAGCCGTGCCGCGAGCGGATGACATCGCAGGCGTGCTTATGCGAGCAGCCGAACTTAATGCGCAGTTCCTCAATGGTTTGTCCGGGGTTCTGTTTAAGTTCTCGCTCCATCGCTGGCCAAAGCCATTGCGTGTCGCCGCGTTTCTTTGTCGCGTCGCCGGCGAGCTTCGTAACCATGCACTTGATGCCACCGATTGGGCGATCGGGCAGCAGATGCGCCATCGCCTTGACGGTCTTGCCGCTCGTCAGGATGTCGCGGGCAATTGCGATCTCCTCATCGGACCATTTCTTGGCTCCCATGGCGCGCTCCTAGAAAGGGATGTCGGAATCCATCTCATCGAAGCCACCGCCAGCCGGCGCCTGTTGTTGCGCACGTTGCGGCGGCTCCTGACGACGCTGCGGTTGCGGACGCTCGCCACTTTCTGGACGGCCCCCAAGCATCTGCATCTGGTCCGCAACGATGTCCGTCGAATAGCGATCGGTGCCGTCCTGCGCTTGGTATTTACGCGTGCGGATCTTTCCTTCGATGTAGACCGTCGAGCCCTTCTTCAGGTACTCGGAAACGATCTCGGCGAGGCGACCGAAGAACGACACGCGGTGCCACTCGGTGGCTTCCTTCATTTCGCCGCTCTGCTTGTCCTTGTAGCGGTCAGTCGTTGCCAGGCGGATGTTTGCTACCGAGTCACCGCTCGGCAAGTAGCGCACTTCAGGATCTGCGCCGAGGTTGCCCACGAGAATCACTTTGTTTACTGCTGCCATTTCTAACTCCGTAAATTGATTAAGCCGCTTCCAACATCATTTCTTCGAACTCGGTTTCCTTCGATCCGCCCTCGACCCGCGCAGTCACGACGTTGATGCAGTCGACCACCAGTTCACGGCTCGCAATTTCAAGCTGGGCGTCGTGAACGGCGAGGGCGGTACTGACGCGGTCGGCATCGTCTCCGGAAAGCTTCCAGACACCAGTCAGATCGCCGTGCTTCTTGGCGCGCACGATGGCCGCCATGCCGGCTTCGATGTCAGCGAGGTATTCAGCGCCGACGCCTCGAGCCGGGTCTTTCGCCAGTTCATGCGCGACGTCGATTGCGCTTGCCAGCACGTAGAGAGAATCCTTGTCGCCGCCTTTAAGCAGTCGATCGAGAGCGATGTGTGCTGCGATTTCAATGTCGCGCTTTGCATCCTCGCGGATCGGCATACGGGCAACGGCGCGCTCCATGATTACGGCGCAACGCTCCAGGCGACGGTTCGGGTTGTACTTCTTTCTCGGTTTTTGGCTGCGGCTCATACGACCTTCGCGCGATTAGTACTACTACCTACGTCGATTTCAGTTATTTCCATCATTCCCCCGTCTTCTATCTATTTGCCCACCGCTCACTCTTGATCGCGGCCCACAATTCTTTCTTCGCTATCTCGCCCTGCCGGCTGCCGTACTTCTCGCTAACGGATTCGACGAGGCTCTTTGCCTTACCAAAATCACCGCGCCGGCCGTCGCGTACCGCCTGGGTGAAGCGAGCTAGGCAGGCTTCGGCGGTCATTCAAAACCCCGTCTCGATCTGGGGCGCTCCGATTGGCCGAACGAATGCCCTGGCGCCAGATCCTCGAAGCGAGTGAAGTCGCCGATATAGGCCGCCGCAACACGTCCGGTCTCGCCTTGCCGTTGCTTCGCGATGATGATTTCAGCAATTCCGCGGTCCATCGAATCGGGGTGATAAACCTCATCCCGGTACAGAAAAAGGATCGTGTCGGCGTCGGCTTCGATGTCGCCCGAATCCTTCAGGTCCGACATGATCGGGCGCTTGTCGGTACGCTCCTCGCACTTCCGCGAGAGCTGCGAGAGGGCAATCACAGGAATGTCCAACTCCTTCGCCAGGGACTTCAGCCCCTTCGTGATTGCGCCGATACGCAGGTCGTGGCGCTCTTCGGAGCCCATCGCCATCAGGCCCAGATAGTCGACCACCAGCAGCGATAGGCCATGCTTGCGTTTTATCTGCCGCGCCTTAGAGCGGACCTCGAGCATCGTCAGGCCAGGCTGATCGTCTAGATACAGTTTCAATTGGGTGATTCGCTGAGTGGCGACAGTGATCCGGTCCCAGTCATCGTTTGACAGAAGATGCGGCTCACGCAGGCGGCGCATCGACACGCGGCCCTGCATTGATACGTTGCGCTGCTGCAACTGAGAAACCATCATTTCCATCTCAAGCACGAGGGCCGGCGCTTCGACTGAAACGTGATTGGCAATGCCGAGTGCCAGAGCCGTTTTACCCATGGCCGGCCGGGCGGCCACGATCACAAGATCTCCGCCATTCATGCCGCCGCCGAGCTTGTGGTCGAGATCCCGCAGGCCGGTCGGAATCGGCTTACCCTTACCTTCGATGCGCTCCTCGAGCTTCGTCAGGTAGTCACCAAGGCTTTCACCGGCAAGCGCCGGCTCGGACTTCACGCGCGCCTCGGCCAACTTCTCCAGCTTTTCCTGCGCGCGGTCGATCAGTACCACTGCCTCGTCGGGCGTCGTCACCACCGAATCCTGAATCTCAGACGCCACCACCAGCAGGCCGCGCTTTTGCGCACGGTCGCGGACGATCTGTGCGTAGCGGGCAATGTTCGACGCGCCCGGAGTGTTCTGAGCCAGCGCGTTCAGGTAGGAGAGCCCCCCCACGTCATCAGACTTGCCCTTAGCGGATAGCCGCTCATAGACCGTCATCACGTCAGCCGGAATGCCGGCGGCGATCATGCCGACGATCTCAGCGTAAATTGCACGATGATCGCCGCGGTAAAAATGCTCAGTGCGCAGGTCGCCGACTCGGTCGATAGCGTCGTTGTCAATCAGCAAGGCGCCAATCACGCTTTGCTCGGACTCTACCGATTGCGGCGTGGTGCGCAGGTCGTTTGCGGTCATTGTTTAGCCTCGCGGTGGTACTTGTTTTCAACAGCGTTCTTGAAGCCAGCCGGCGACATCAGGAAATCGATCGTCGCAATGAACGGGGGCTTCCCCGGCTGAGGCTTCGCGTTACCGGTCAGAAAGTCGGAGTCCGCGCAAACCTCAAAAAATCGCTTCCATGCGGCCAGACCTTCGGAGCCGGTCTTGTAGCCAAAAGGGCCGACCTGGTCGAGCACTGCAGCCTGGTTCCACCTCGCACGAATCGCCTTGCGGCGCGCATCGTCGAGAACACGAACCTTCGGATTAGCAGGCATGCACGCGTGATACAGGTCAACGATCTGCTGCACAGGGCAGACAGGAACTCCCTTGATGCCGCGCTCCCCGGTCACTTCGCCGTTACCTTCGCGGTCCTTGGTCGTGTCGGCAGCAGGCGCCTTGGCGCTGCTGTCGGCAGAGGCGTAAGCCTCTTGCTTTTCACATGCAATCAGTGAATCAGTAGTCAGAGAATCAGAGATACAAGAGCCAAGTGCTTCCTCTTCCGACTCGTCGCCATCACTCTCATGGCTGGAAGTGCTTCGAACCATGGTCAGAAGTTCTTCAGGGCAAGGTGGCAAGTTGCTTACAGTTTCATTCGAGTGCGGCTTCTGATGTTTCAAGAAGTTCGCAATCTGGATGCACCGCAGACCGTTCACTTCGTACCGAACGATGAATCCGCCAGATTCGAGACCGCTCAGGATTTCGTCTGCGTCTGCATCGTCATAGGGAAGCGCCTTCGCTTTGATCTTCCGCGGACGATCCTCTAGACGTCCATCACGATCAGCGAGCATCCACAAGTAGATGAACAGGAGTCGGGCAATGGGTTCGAGGTCAGCAAGATCCTCGTTCTCCATGATTCCCGGTTTGATGTTTCTGGCTCTTGCCACGTGTTACTCCGTCCAGCCTTCGAGTACCGCTTTGAATTCGGTCCAGTTTCGAACAGACTTGGCAAGCGCGACAATTTCTTCGGGATCCATGCCGTTCGCGACCGCGCCCTTCATAAGGTTCATCGCTTGCGCTTCATTGACATAGATGCGGTTGCGAATGATGCCGCGAGCGTAATAGAGCTTGCGCATGGATTCCGGCATCGCGGCGTTGCGGCAGATGCCGCCGATCTTCGACCATGCAAGGTTGGCGGATTCGCTCGTCGCGTTCCCTTCACTGTTGAACTTGATGTATTGGCGCCCGGCGATATCGATGGCGTCCAATACTGCGATGAGACCAAACGTCTTGAGCAGTTTCCGAGCTGCGTTTTGTCCCGTTTCGTTCAGGTGGAAACCGGGAACCGTGTCGCTCCACGTTGCCTCAATCTGTTGCAGCGAATCCTCGTCGATCGCCTTCAGCCCGTCGCGCCACTGAAGCATCATTTCCAGTTGTTCGCGGCGCTCGTTCAGTTCCTCGAGCTGCTGACGCTGCTTGGCGACGACTGAATCATCTGACAGTAGGCGGTCAGACTTGCCGCTGTTGCAGTCAAAGCAGGAGGTGATGTAATTCATCATGTCGTCGTCGCCGCCCTGGCTGACAGGGTGGATATGGTCGACGTTCAGAACCACTTCAGGAGCGCACTTGCCGCAGTATTGGCATTTGAAGGAATCGCGCTTGAAAACTTCGAAGCGAGTCTTTTTCCCAATAGCCTTGCGCTTTGTCGCCTTGCCACCATCAACTACTTTCAGTGCCTCGCCCATCATCACTTCCCCTTGATCATTCTGACCAGCGACACACAGAGCATGTGGGCCTGCTGTTGTTTCGATTGCTTGGTCTTCAGATGGCCGATGTTCCGCGCCATCTCAAGTTGACGCTCCTGCTCGGGCGTCTTCGTCGACAGGAGATCGCGCTTCATCCAATCACCCCGATCAGTTCACCAACGGTCCACACGATCACGACGCAGATCCAGACCGTCGAGCAGAACAACAAGAACGCTTTCATTCCACCCTCCAGGCGGGACCGGTTAGTCGGTATTGCTACCTTCGAATCTGCTGACTGAAAAATTGACCGGTACATGGCGCTAAAAAAACGGCTTTCGCCGCGGTTGTCGATTTGCTTCATGTCCGGTCTCTTTATCCGCTATGCGTCCGAAGTCGGTTCAGGTTTTTCGGTCGCTACGATGTGCAATGCCTGCGTCAACCTCCGATCACCGGCCGCCTGCATTGCCACCGCTTGTTGAACGTCTCCAGCCCCCTTTGCTACTGCGTCTGCGAATGCTGCTCTGCAGATCTCTCTTGCGTCCTCATACTTCATGCCACCTTCTTGCCCATCTGGGCCTGCCACTCTTCCATCAGGTTCAATGAGACCTTTCGGACGAGGTATTGAGTGATTGCCCGATTGCCGACAGCCGCCTCGAACGCTGCGATCTTGTCTGCCGGTAACGAGCGCCGGCGCTGCCCTTTCGGATTGACTTCATCGCTGCTGAGGTAATCCGAAAGATGCTGGGGAAGCAGCTCGCAGACTTCTGCGAGGCGAGCTTTCGTCATGCCCTTGATGCGGCGATTGCTCCACGCCAGCAGAACGGCATCACGAAAACTGGCGCACGCCGCAATCTCACTGCTGGGCAGAAAGCCCGAGCCGTTGACTGCGCCGCCCATCATCTGAAGTTCTTCGCTGTTCATAGTTGAAATTCAAATCGCTAACCTGTTGCGTAACCTGTCAGCGGTAGGGCCAAATAAGAGGCGGCTCAGGCCACCTCTAACTAAGAAAAATCAATGAATCGTTTAAATCACCGCTCGAGCCTGTTTCGTACCTTTGTTAGTCCCGCCGACCGGGGGCTGACTGTCGTCGCTCGCGGCATACGAGTCGATGCCATCGCCCCACAGATCAGGGCGAAGCTCCGCGAGAGTGAAACGTGGATCAGCTTCGACAAGGTCTTTGCAGAGTTTGGCGCCAGGCTTACGTCCCGGTCGCGTGCAAAGATAGAGGTACTCGACCGACCTGCCGATCTTCGCGGCAAGCGCACGGCGCTCGTCAGGCTTGGTAGTGAGGAACCACGTTCGAAGATCCATTTAGTCAGCACCGAGAAATCATGTAGTGCTGTCAGCATAGATCAAAACGATGTGCGACTCAAGCTTTTTGCTTTGCTAAATCAAATCTTTTTGCACGTTGATCAAAATGATTGATCCCGTCATCATTCGCACCATGAAAACGGTGAAAGAGATCCGGTTAGAGAATGCGCGCGCGCTCGCACACGAGGGCCCGGCCGAGTTCGCGCGTCGAATAGACAGCAGCACGCAGCAGGTCAATCAGTTCATGGGGCCGTCGCCGACTCGCAACATCGGCGACAAACTGGCGCGCCGTATCGAGGGGGCGTTTGGCAAGCCAGAAGGGTGGCTTGACGTCGAGCACATAACCGGCAGCGCCGATGCATCAATCAGCGGAACAAGGTCAGCCGTACTCGAGAAATTGCTGCCAGAAGGAAGCGGTAACTTAGTCACATGGGAGACCCCGGAAGATCTCGAGCCCGACGACGACCGGGTGTGGATCGACCGTTATGACTATCGTTACTCAGCGGGGAATGGCGTGATTCAATGGGAAGTACGACAAAAAAAGGCGCTGCCGTTTGATATCGGTTTCTTCAAGGCCCTTGGTGTGCGCCCACAGGATTGCAGGTTGGCCCAGGTTCACGGTCGGAGCATGGAGCCGTATCTGTTCAATAAAGACATGATGATGATTTGCATGGCGAAGAACCGGGTGAAGGACGGTCTGATTTACGCCGTGACGTTTCAGGATGAACCGCTGGTGAAGCAGATCTTTAAGGAGCCGGAGGGCGCTCTGAGGCTGCATTCCTACAATCCAGAGTTTCCCGACAAGATCATCGCCGCGGACCAGCTGGAAGGGCTTCAGATCGCCGGAGAGGTTGTGTATCGATCCGGTTCAGGCTTGGCCGGCGGTAATTAAGACCGCTAAAAACCACAAATACGGGGTAGCCGATGGCGGTCGATCTGACTGACCATCTTTGCAGCACTGAACGACCCGGCCTCGGCCGGGTTTTTCATTTCCGCCTCTGCTCGAAGCCCTCCCGCCATAACGTAGCACCGACCGACGTCAACACGGCCAGGTCGTCTCCCCCGAATCTCTCCCAGTTCTGCGCAAGCCAGCCTGCGAAGCCGGCGCACGCGTAGTCAATCGGTACGTCTGCTCGGCCCTCGACGTTCAATCGCTCGAAAACCGTTATCACGTCGTCTGCGGTCATCTCAGCCTCCTAGTACCCACCTTCAGTCTAGACGGCGATCCCTCTATCTGAGCAAATCTTTATGATCTATTGAAGCTATGCAGGCGATAGAAATAATTGTTCGCTCCGAGCAAATCTTTTTGCGACATAGCGCTTGGCAAAGCAAATCAAATTGATCTATGATTCTCTCCATACCGCAACACAACGCAACGACGGAGAAGGGGATTGAAATGAGCCCGAACAACCTTAATGCATTCCGCGCGATTGACGAAGTCTTCGACGGAACTTTCATGTTGACGTTTGGCGGCCCGCTCGACGCACCGGAGATGATTCCGAACGGCTCGATGGTCGCGCATGAATGCCACACGATCCTCGCCGGTTCAGCACTTCGCTTGGGCGCGCACAACAAACCGTGCATATCGTTCCAGGTGCGCTAACAGGTCGAAACCGCTTCGGCGGTCTGAGCGTAAGGCGCTCACTGACGAGACCGTGAATTACCCGCAGTAGAAGCACCCGCCCCGGCAGAGCCGGATCGCGGTTTGGGTCTTTAAGCGTAATCGGAAAGATAAACGGACGTGAAACAGTCGTCCAGACACGTTGGTGTCCCTCCCTTGGCCTGGCTCGGAGGAAGAAGAAAGAGCCTGAAACGAGGACAGATGATCCTCAGATGCGAAAGCATCGCCCAGCACACCGTGGCGCGGTAACGGGTGCAAACCATGCGGGATCGGGAGACAGACTGGTCCCGCATGTGTAGCAGTTTTTCTGAGAGAGCCGCTGAGCTCCCGTCACAGACTGAGTATCCGCCGTTAGTAGCCGCATAGATCCGTGGTCCCCCATAACCCGGTAGCGCCGAACCCGGCTCGAAGGTCTCCCTGATAGCAACAGCGCTCTCTCAGAAACACTGCACCGAAATTGCACCCAGGTAGATGGACATCAAACTCCATCGGTGTGTGCGACTCGCTGGCGGACGAGTGATAAAGACTTCGCCTCCACACCCTTTGAAGCGCGGGCCTGGCAAGCTGTGGATAGGGTCACGAGAACGGTTCTACGCCAACGAACGCCGGATACGTAACCGGCACGAATTCTGAGTCCCCTAGCCGCGGCCGATTCGCTGAGTCGGCGGCGGTTAGGTGATTCTCACATGATGGCATTCAGTACAACTTATTTCATCGGGATTTGAAATGGCGATGACGTCGCTGATGGCGTCGCTAAAGAGATTGGAGGCTGATATGAAGATGATCGAGAAAGCTGTAGCGAGACAGGATGACGAGGCTGATGACGACATTGAGGAAGCTCGCGAAATCCTCAAGTCATTAATCGAGAACATCCGGGCGGATGGGCATTACTCGATAGAGGCAACTTGTACCTTTATCCAACAGGCCATGAACTGCCTTCCCATGACCACTGATATCCGGCCGATAAGCATCGATCTTGATTCTCCGCGCAGGGTTGTATTGGTTTTCAGAACCGCTGCCGATGCCGAAGCGTGGATCGCTAGTCAAGAGATTGGAGGTTGAGATGAAGGGTAATCAATCAGGTTTGGCTCGTGATGAGGCGAGTGTGGACTTGCCCTTAGAGCCGAAGCGCCACGATTACGTCGCAGATGCTGTGCGATTCGGCGAGTGCGAGCAATGCGCGAAGCGCGACAACCTGCACCCGTTGGGCGGCGCTATGGTTTGCGGCGGTTGTTCGCAAGCCAGCTATCTCTCTGAATGGCAGGACTATGCAGCGCAACTGCGCGCCCTTCTCGTCAAATCTAGCGCAGCCACTGTTAGCGATGCCGCGAGTGCAGAGCCAGCCGTAAATGTTGGAACACTGACCGCGGAAGAACTGCGATTCGTGGAGCTTGTGCGCGATAACCCAGGGTGCAAGCTGAATAGTGGCGAAGCATGGACCGAAACCGGGCCGCTATGGACACGGCTCGAAGCAATGAGCTTGATCGAATGTGTGGGGTCATATAAATGGCGCATCAATATCGCCGAACTATGTGCCCGCGCCGCATCTTCAGGAGGCTGAAATGCTCGACCTCATAGCAACTCTCAAGCTGGCTTACCTGGCAGATACGCAGGGTAGGAGTTAATCATGAACGAAATCAAAGATGGTGGCCCGGCGTTTCCGTGCGACGAGCAGATCAGGGATTCGATGATTTATCAGCCTGAGCCCGGTATGACGCTGCGTGACTACATGGCGGCGAAGGCGATGCAAGGAATCTGCGCCCATCCCGATACATGGGGATTGCGCATTCACGAGATCACCGAGCACGCGTACGACATTGCCGACGCCATGCTACGCGCCCGAGGCCAATCATGAATTGGCAACAAGACATGACCATCATCGACGGCAGACTGTACGCGGGCGACAGGTGGCTGGGCAGTTTCTCATCCCACTCTGCGGCGATGGCTGGCATTCAGATCATGCGCAACGGCAGCAGCGATGTTGAGCTTGCTGAGGATGACCGCGATCTTCTCGCGGCGATTGATGCGGACGAGGTTTGAGATGTTCTACACCGACTTCGGATTCCGGGCCTGCGTGCCGAGAGTCTCCAACTACATCCTGACGTTCGCGCGGCACTTCGACGTCTATTCCAATTCACGGCTGGTCATGTCTGTGGACTACAGCCAAATCGCGTGGTGCTTACATGAAACCTTTCGACCTTGAAGCCGCCAAGCGTGGTGAGCCTGTTTGGGTGCGCGCCGACAAGCACAACCCTTGGTATGAGCACGCGTGGTTTGTCGGAGTGACAAAGACCGGGCGTCCGATTATCGAATGGCCAGATGGCGAAGTTCGATCAGTCAGTAACGCCGGCGAGCGGCTTTGCATGGCACCCCGCAAAAAGACGGTGTATGTGAACGTCTACGACATGCGCCTTAATTCATACGCGGGCAACAGCGCTGCAACGTTCGATAGCGAAGCTCTGGCACGCGACAACGCTGACCGCAACGGAGTTGGGATGCTAGCGGTTGCTGTGCCAATTGAGATCGGGGTGTGACATGACCGACAAGACAGACAGCCGGTTAAACACCGATGCCGCTTCAAGGGCGTTCGAAGAATCGAAATACTACTTCACCGGCGAAAGCCCGGTGCGTCGCGTCGAAGATTGGCGGGTGTGGATCGACGCGTGGAACGCCGCACTATCTGCCAGCCAGCCGAAAGCACTACCGAATCTCGCCGTCTGGTACGGATCCATGCCCGAGAGCAACGGAAAAACGAACTGGACAGCGATCTTACACGCAGGCGAGATCTGGAAAGGAATCACGATCGACCGCTCAGAATACCCAGATCGCGTGCGCTATGAAGCCGATCGCATGCGCTGGATGATCGGCGAACTGGAACAACAGCCGTCCATTCTTGACTACGACGCGGACAAGCATAGCGGGTATGTGTCGCCTGTCAGCCAGCCTAAAGCGCTGACGGACGAAAAGATCGACGCCGCGATCCTTGAATGGTTTTCATACGAGCGCAATCAGGACGATTTTCGAGCCCGCATGCGCGCTGCAATCATTGCTGCCACGGAGGCCAAATGAACGCCTGTTATTTCGCTCTGGGCGCATGGTGTGGCGCCGTTACGGTGTGCATCCTGTTCATCCGCGGCGCCAATCCGCCAGAGCGAGTCGATAGACGTATGGAGTGTGAGCAATGAAACCCGCAATCGACGACTGGATCGAATTCACCCGCGCATCGATTGACGAGCAGTTGGCTGAGATTGCGGCGAAGGATGAGGCCGCGTGGCAGGTCTTCCGAGCCAAGCTGTTTGAAGCGCTGGATCAATAACGGAGAGTTGGAATGAGCCAATTTAACGAAGAACAACTGAAAGAACTCGAAGTCGTCTTCGGCCTGAAGCGAGAAGAAAGTTTGCCGGTGCGCGACGGGCGCGTGACACGAGATTCGATGGTCTGGTGGCGCGGATCGAAGGGACCCGAGCAAGTGCGGGCTGATAGCGGAACGCACTGGCACAACATCAGTTCCTTCCCCGATGTCTATCAGTTGAAGCAACCGGTGTATCGCGTCGAGTACTTCGATTGATTCCCCGAAGCCAGCGCGGCACAAACAGCGCCTAGCACCGGGTGGGATGCCCGGGCCTTGAGTGATGGTGATTGGCCTCTAAGGGTTGTACCGGCGAGCCAATGTCCCCTTAAGAGGACTGCCAGTCGCTATCGCTCAGGGCAAAAGCGGATTCTGCGCGGAAGGCAGTACGAGTAAGCGCAGTGCAGCGAGTAGCTCTGGCAAATTATCAGGAGTCCATATGGGACAGCACGCAAATCAACGCGCTTGGGCCGAATTCGAGCGCAGGCAGCGCAAGGCGCAAGACGACTACTTCGAGTCCGAGCCGCCGATCACAGACGACGAGCTGGCCGAGATTGCAAGCGACAAGCACTTCGAGCGGATCGACTACCCGCGCACGAATCGGCAGTGGGGAGGATGGCAATGAGCGAGATCAAGCATACGCCGGGGCCGTGGAAGCTCATGCCCCGCGAAGTGTTGGAAGACGACAGCGTTTATTCCACGCACATCGTCGGCGGCCCCCGCGAGGTTCAAGTCTGCCTCCTAGAGTCATTCGAATCCGCGAAACGAGCACATGACAACCCGGAAATGAAATCCGCAGTGTTCGAAGCTAACTGCCGCCTGATAGCCGCCGCGCCTGACCTCTACGAAGCGCTCGAAAGTATCCGCCGATACGGGCTGGACACCCTCTCAGGGCGAGCAGACGGCGGAGAAGATGACCGTCAGTGGCAGCGCGAAGCAGTCAACGAAATGACCAAGCGTGCTCGAATCGCAATCGAAAAAGCCACCGGGAGCCAGTCATGAGCGCCACATACGAGATACACGACGGCTGCACGACATGCATATCTGATGCCGGTCGCGACCGCTTAGCAGAAGAGCAACGCCAGCGCCAAGCCGAGATCCTGATGTGGACCACGGCCGGCTCTATCGGCGCGATTGCTGCACTGGTGCTTAAACAACTACTCGGAGGTTAACCATGTTTTCGAGAGACATCCAGCACTACCGCTATCGCACGGCACGCACGATGACTGAGGCGTTTGGTCCGAACAGCAAACTGCACGTCGAGCGCGAGAGTGACGTGAAGGCGTGGATCTGGGCGATTGGCTGCGGCGTGGCTATCGGCTGCGTCTGGTGGATCTGCGTGGCGCTTCGGGCGGGGGCGGCATGACCCAGCACTACGACAACGCCATCCACATGATGGAAGTGCAGGGCGGCTCTTTCGTCCAGTCATTGGCCCACTGCTACCTGATGGCCGATCCAGTCAACAAAACAAAGCTTCGCGACACGTTCGCCGGTTACTTCGAAAACTACGAGCACCGGTTTGATCTGTGGAAGCAACAACAGAGGGAAGCAGCATGAGCACAGCACTTTCAGTACGCCAGGAATTCGGCGCACAAGAGACGACCAACGCACTGGTCGAAACCGCCTCGACGGCCATTGCGGCCAAGGCGAAGGCAATGGTCGAGGCCCGCTACGTGATGGCGATGCGCCAGCCGCGCAATTGGGATCAGGTGCGGCAGGACTTGATGAGCGAGTGCAAGCGGCCATCCTTCGCGCACAACAAGAGCGCGTACTACCGCAAGCCGATCGGCCAAGGTGTAGAGGGTCTGGGGATTCGCTTCGTGGAAGTCGCGTTGCGTTGCATGAAGAACGTGCTGGTCGAGACGTCCATGACATTCGAGGACGACGCTAAGGAGATTCATTGCGTCAGCGTAACGGACCTGGAATCGAACCTGACCTATCCGCTGGATGTGCGGGTGTCGAAGACGGTCGAGCGCTCGAAGCCGGCCGACGATGGTTCGTATCTCTCGGTCCGAAAGAATAGCTACGGCAAGATGGTCTACACCGTTCCGGCCAACGATGACGACTTGCTCAACAAGCGCGGCGCCCTGATTTCCAAAGCTGTACGGACGCTTGGTCTGCGGATTATTCCGGGCGATCTACAGGACGAAGCAGAGGAAATCATCAAGGCGGTCCGAATGAACGAAGCCGCCCGCGATCCGGGAGCGGAACGGAAGCGCATCGCCGATGCATTCGCTGAAATCGGCGTGAAAGTCGAAGACCTAACGAAGTATCTTGGCCACGCGCTTGATACGTGCTCGCCCGCAGAACTGGTAGATCTGCGCGGCATCTATGGCGCGATCAAGGACGGCGAGGCCACCTGGAAGCAGGTTGTCGAAAACAAGGCCGAGCAGGGCGGGGAGGGCAGCGAAAGCGGCTCAACGAGCGCCAAGGTGATTCCGGTCTGCACTGCCGATGACTTCGAGAAAAAGTCACCTGAATGGCGAAAGCTGATCGTCGAGAAGAAAAAGACGCCCGCCGAGTTGGTCAAGATGATCGAGACGAAGACCAAACTCAGCGAAGAACAGAAACTGACGCTGGACTCATGGAGCCACGAGAATGACTGACCGCATAACTCACGACCTGATTCAAGGCTCGGATGAATGGGCACAGTTCCGCCTGACGAAGTTCGGCGCCAGCGAGGCCGCTGCCATGCTCGGAATCTCGACGAAGGCCAAGCGCACCGAACTGCTTCACATGAAGCATACCGGCAATCCCAAGGAGTTCAGCGAGTGGGTTCAGAAGAACATCCTGGACTACGGTCACGAAGTAGAAGCGCTGGCCCGGCCCATCATCGAAGAACTGATCGGGCAGGACTTGTACCCAGTGACGCGTTCGCTGGGCGTGCTTTCAGCATCGTGTGACGGCCTGACGCTCGACGACGAGATTGCATTCGAGCATAAGCAGTGGAATGCGACTCTAGCCGAATCGGTGCGCAATAAGGTGCTGCCGGAAGAGTATCAGCCGCAGTGCCAGCAAATCATGCTGGTGGCCGGCGCGCAGAAGGTCATCTTCGTATGCTCAGACGGCACGCGAGACAACATGGAATACATGGAGGTCTACCCGGATCAGGCTTGGTTCGAGCGGATCATCGACGGCTGGGTGCAGTTTGAAAAAGACCTGGCCGCCTACGTGCCGCAAGTCATCGAAGAAAAGCCGATCGGCCACACGCCTGAAACGCTTCCCGCGCTGCACATCGAACTCAGCGGTGTTGTCAAGCATAGCAACCTCCGCGATTTCAAGGCTCACGCACTGGCTGTCTTCGCAGGTATCAACCGCGAACTGACGACCGACCAGCATTTCGCCGACGCCGAGAAGACCGTCAAGTGGTGCGAAGACGTCGAATCACGACTCAAAGCGGCGAAGGAGCACGCGCTGAGCCAGACGCAGAGCATCGACGAATTGTTCAAGACCATCGACGACATCGGTGCCGAGGCTCGCCGCGTCCGGTTGGATCTCGACAAACTGGTGACCAAGCGCAAGACCGAAGTCAAGGATTCGATCATCGCCGGCGGCCGCAAGAAATTTGCTGATCACTGCGCGGCACTCGCGGCAGATCTGGCCTTGGGCGACGTTCGGCTTGAAGTGGCGGCGCCCGATTTTGTCGGCGCAGCGAAGAACAAACGGACGATGGCAAGCCTGCACGATGCGATCGACACGGCGCTGTCCAACGGCAAGATTGCCGCCGATGCCGTCGCCCGCGATCTGCGTGCGAAGCTCGACTGGTACAAGCCGCACGGCGAAGCTCATGGCTTCCTATTCCGCGACCTGCAATCACTGATCCAGAAGCCCGCTGAGGACTTCCAATTGGCCGTCACCACGCGGATCGAACAGCACAAGCAGGCAGAAGCGGAGAAGGTAAAGGCGGCGCCGCCGCCCACACCCGCAGTCGTGGCGCCAGCGCCGATCGCCACGAAGCCAGTTCAGGTCGCAGCGCCTTGGATTGGCACTACGCCGACCGGCGCTCCGACACTGCGTCTTGGCCAGATTAACGAACGACTGGCACCGATCGCTTTGACAGCCGAAGGCTTAGTGGCTCTCGGATTCAAGCACGCAGCCACCGACAAGGCTGCCAAGTTGTACCACGAGGAAGTTTTCCCTCAGATTTGTGCAGCGCTGATCGAGCACATCGATGCGGCGGCTCGCGGGCTTGCTCACGCAGCCTAAACCTCCACGCGTTCCCCACCCCAAGCGATGTAGCCCACTCGGGTATTGATCTCGCCAAACAGCGGGTGAGGGGACGCGCCTATACCAGTCCCGCAGACAGCACAGTCTGCGGCGTGTTTGGGGCGGCCGGTCTGGCGCCTCCTTTTTAGAGAATCAGGGGCTATGAATGAGTTGGCTCTTTTCGCAGGCGCTGGTGGCGGAATACTCGGCGGCCACCTTCTTGGATGGCAAACCATCGTCGCAGTTGAACGTGATGCCCACGCAGCACAAATTCTGGCACAGAGGCAAAACGATGGAGCCATCCGACCATTCCCAATTTGGTCTGACGTCACGAGTTTTGACGGAAAGCCATGGCGAGGCATTGTTGACGTCGTATCGGGCGGCTTTCCATGCCAGGACATTAGCGTTGCCGGCACCAAGTTGGGCCTCGAAGGCGAGCGCAGTGGGCTCTGGTCGGAGTTCTTCCGGATTGTGGGCGAAGTTCGACCCGGCTTCGTGTTCATTGAGAACAGCCCAGCACTCGTTACTCGAGGACTCGACCGCGTGCTCGCCGATCTTGCCTCCATCGGGTTTGATGCTCGCTGGTCGTGTCTATCAGCGGCCCAGCTTGGCGCCTGTCACGAACGTAACCGCGCCTGGATCGTTGCCCACTCCTCTGAAGTCATGGGGCCGGCGCGGGCCGGGCTTATCGAACAACCTCGACAACTTGCGATGCAGCCTTGGAGTTACGAAGGAGTGTCTAGCGATAGTGGACGCCGTTGGGTGGAGATGGCCCGCAAGTTTCGTCGAATGGATGATGGGCTGGCCTTTGCAGTGGAGCGCACTGAAGCCATTGGAAATGGGCAGGTTCCAATCGTGGCAGCAACAGCATTCGACCTTCTCACGCGCTGAAGCGGCGTGACCTAACCGAGCTAAATCATAATGCAGACAAAGAATTGCCGCATCTCCCTGGAATGCAAGCCTATCGAAGCATTTACTCGGAACAAGGCTAGCTCTGTTGGATTCACGCGCGTATGCAAATCTTGCACGAATGCGAAAAGTCGAGCTTACGCGAAGTCAAGACCTGAGAAAGTCAAAGAGAAGCGGTCGCAGAAGAAAGCATTGAATGCTGCTTTGAATCTCAGTTACCGGCAGCGATATCCCGAACGAATGATAGCGAACACCATTTGCAAGCGAGCTGTTGCAGAAGGGATAGTGAAAAGGCACCCATGTTGGGTATGTGGCGAAACAAAAGTCGAAGCTCACCATGCGGATTACAGCCAACCTCTCGATGTCGTATGGCTGTGCCGCCTTCATCATCGCCAAGCGCATGCACTAGCGCGGGAATTGGAGAAATAAATTGACGACAAACGACAGCAAAGACCAGGGACGCGAGGCACTGAGCGAGGCAGAGATCCGCAAGAGCATGACGTCGGACCATATCCAGCTTGAACGCAAACTCACCTGCGAGGCGATCGATGGTGCCATTGCATTTGGTTACCAAAACACGAACCCTCCGCCGAGCGATGATCATTGGCTTGCGCCTTACTGGAAGACCGGCCGCAAACAGGCTGAGTTAGAAGCCGCCCTCGCTACCAGTGCATCCGCTCTCGCTCGCGATGAGGCGACGGGTAATCGCGAGTTCCACGAAGCCGCAGTAAAACTAGTTCGCGACATGATGGACGCTTGGTCAGACGGCCGGCGTTTGGCGGAATGCCCGGCCATCGGATGCCGCATAAACGCGCTGCTTACCGCGGCCACTGGTGGAGATGCCGCGAGTGTGACAAGCGTTGCGGACTGGGAGATTTCTTCTATCGCCAATGAACTGTGGCAATTGGCTGATCAATGTGGCTACGAACAGTTCCGTGACGCTGTCTCGACACATCTAAAGAAGTCGTACAGCGATGGGTGGTCTGACCATCAGAACGGCGCAGCATCGGTGACTTACGGGGACCAAAAATGACGCACGATGAAATCATGGCAACAGCAAGCCATTACTCGGAAGTGGATGCGCAAGGCTACGTGCGGTTTTGCGAAGATGATCTGATCAACTTCGCAGACGCCCTTCTCGCCCCCTCTAGCGCAGCCACTGTTAGCGATGCCGCGAGTGTGCTGAGCAATGAGCAGATCATCGAGCGCTGCAAAGCGGCTGGCATTAAGTGGATACCGCCCGAGTTGCCTGACGACTGCGATTATGAAATGGGCTTCCCCGGCTCGTTCGACATGGTAACCATGGACGAGATGCGCGCGCTTCTCACCGCTGCCAGCGATCAGGCGTCGGGGCAGGCGGTGCCAAAAGGATGGAAGTTGGTCCCGATTGTGCCAACACGCGGGATGCCGGTAGCGGGTGGATTGGTCCCGCGCGGCGAACACCTTTTTCATCATCCTGGCGGTGGCGACGAGCGTATCGAAGTGATTGGCTTCGGGAAAGCCTGCGAAGTTTGGGCCGCCATGCTTGCCGCCGCCCCCTCTCCCGCCGTGCGCGAAGCCGGGGACGGCGTGACGCTGACGGATAGCGACATTCTCGTACTGTGGGACCAAACCATGGCTCCGGACGACGATGAGAACCGTGAGCACAAACTGATCGTACGCTTCGCCCGCGCCCTTCTTAAGGAGGCCAAGTGATGGACGCGCACCTCGCAGCATATTTCAGGAATCACCTAGCGTACGACGAGGTGACCGGTATAGCCACATGGCTTACAGGACGACGCGCCGGCGACGCTGTGGACGGCAGGACGCACAAGGGATACGTCTCTATCCACATCGCAGGTCATAACCGGCCGTTGCATCGAGTGATCTGGACAATGGTGACTGGTGAATCCCCGTCTTTGCAGATCGATCATATCGATGGCGTGCGAGACAACAATCGAATGGATAACCTGAGACTGGCGAACAGCATCCAGAACAACCGGAATAAGTTGGCGTTCAGGTCCAACACCACGACCGGCCTGAAAGGCGTTACCAAACGGATGGGTCGCTATTCCGCTCGAATCCATATCGGCCCGGAACTTCGACACCTCGGTACGTTTGCGACGATGGATGAAGCGGCGCATGCCTATAACAAGGCGGCGATTGCTGAGTTCGGCGAATTCGCAGTTCTCAACCCAATTGGCCTTGTCCAAGAAATAACCGGTCATGACCTGAAAATTGAGGTCGTGGGCGCAGACCAAGGAGCAATCATGTCGCGAGGGCATCACGAACTGCAGGTCTTCGCCTCGGAAGCTCAGCAACATGGCTTTGCTTTTTCGATGGATTCCCTTGAGCACGTATGGTTTCGCCCGATTCCGAACAAATACGATCCGAACAAGACATGTCGCTTTGTGCCTGCCGTGCCGGAATCGAGAGGATCATTCCCAGCCACTTATGTTCGCCTTCTACGCGAAGCGGGGAGCCGGTGATATGAGCCTTATTTCATGCATTTACTTCCTGTGCGGCGCATTGACCGTTGGCTGCATCTGGGTGTGTGTCGAAACAGCCAGAATTCAAAAACGTATTCGGAGGCTCCGATTCACCCTATCCGCCCAGCAAGCAAAGGAATAGAACATGAGTGACACGATGCTTTTTGGCATTCTCCGTATGCCGCTAGATATGGTTCTCTCCGACCCATTATCGACTGCGCAGTTTCATAGCTGCGCTCAAGGCGCCGCCGCTCTCATAGAGCAGCAAGCCGCCCGCATCGCCGAATTGGAAGAAGCCATCCGAAAGCAAGCCAATGCTGCCCGGTGCCTCGCCGACGCAACTATCCGTGACGCGTCGATCCGTCAAGAGTTGGCAGAGAAGGCGCGCGCCGAGTCGTCACCAGAAGTGCTCGCGTCTGAGCGACAGGCTAACGCGATGCTGACAGAAGAAAACGAACGGCTGACGGCGCGCATCGCCGCCCTCGAATCCGCTTCGAAGGATGCGATACGGCGGGAGGCGATCGAGCAGGCTGCGAAGCACATGGATTCACGCGCCGCTGAATTCAGGGGTTGCGGAAACCACACGGCAGACACGATGGCGCGCGTTTTCGAAGCCGAGGCTGACGCTATCCGCGCCCTGTCTCAAAAGGTAGGAGACCAGCAATGAGCACTGTGTTTCAGTTAAGCCGCGCTGGATTGTCTTCAACGAATTGTCGAGCGGCAGCAAGCGCTTCTTCGGACGTATCGAAATTAAGGCCCTTTGGGTTTGGCACCTTAACCCACGCGTCTTCCTCGCGTTCATTGTTCAAGCGAACATGGGCGACGAGTTTCTTTTCGCATGTGCGCTCGAATCCCACGACGCCGCCGGAGATCACTTCGCGAAGCCGAAGTTCGAAACGTCGGTCCGACACTGAGAATTCAACACTAGGCATGCGGCTCTCCAAGTTTGCTTTTCGAGGATCGTAACATGGCCGCTGCACAACTAGTTCCCGGTATTAGTGAGGGTAGTCGCATGACCCTCTACACAGTCCGCGCCCAAGCGCCGGACGACATCATCGCCGCATCTTGCAAGCGCGAGACGGACCAATGAACCACCTCAACAGCCGCCGAGCATTCGAAGAATCGCACCGGTCGTTCTCGCTGGCAAAGCAGCCCACGACGTATCAGGTGCATGACCTTTGCAGCAAGTTCGCACAGATGGTCGCCGATGATCGACGGTACAAGATATCTGTGGGGCTGTCTGCGGCGGGGATTAATGTTGTTCGTGAGCCGAGGACAGGGAAATGACCAGTCATGACGAAACCGCGGTGAACCTGAGACTGGTTGCCGCCATGGCCGCGAAGATGGCAGGCAAGGTCGAGCAGCGCGCACTCTGGCCCGGCGACCTTGAGGAAGCAATTGCGCAGATGCAGAAATGGCTAGCGGAGATTGTGGGATGACTGAACTGAACGATTTGGAAGCAGTGAAAGCTGAGCTTCAATGGTGCATCGCCGAGGGCACTTATGGCCCGCGCACGGGCGCAGCGTTGCGCTGGGCATTGGAGATGATTGAGCAGATGGAAGCGGAGAAGCAGGCGGCATGACCGAAGCGCTGGAAAAGATTCTGGCCGTTACCGCGGCCTGGTGGAAGATTGAATATCTGGTCGCTTAGGCGGCCAGTTTTGTTTTGGAGGTCAAATGGAGCGACGAGAGGTTGTCGACCTGTTCGGCGAGACGGTCGTCATCGAGGTAAGCGAGGCCAAAGGAGTTCGCAAGCCGACGCGTCCGAACGGGTACGCGGCGCCGCCCGGAAGCGGGCCAACAGGCGAGACATGCAAAAACTGTGAGCATGCGGTCCGAGTCAACAACGGAACGGCAGGCACCTATCGCAAATGTGCGCTCATGCGGGCGAATTGGACGGGCGGGCCAGGGAGTGACATTCTCTTTCGGTCGCCCGCTTGCAGACATTGGGAGAGCGAGAAAAAATGAACGAATCGATGTTTCTGTCCGAGGATGAGCTCGTGGAGATGACCGGCAAGGTTAGGCACCCGGCACAGGTTCGCGTTCTGAATCGCCTTGGCATCGATCACAAGGTGCGGCCGGACGGCTCGATAGTCGTGCTCCGGGCCGTCTCGCAACGCGTCTTGGGCGATCGCACGCCGAAGGCTACTATCAAGACGTGGGAACCCGTCTTCAACTAATCATGCCGCGTCCAAAGAGCAAAGAAAATCAGGGCCTCCCGAAGCGCTGGACGGCCCACCACGGCGCCTACTACTATCAGGTGCCGCTGGGGCAGGAGAGCGCGTGGGACGGCAAACGCAAGTTCCGGCTCGGCGCGACGCTGCCTGAGGCCTATCGGACATGGGCAGATCGCATTGGCCGGACTGACAACGTACGGACAGTCGGCGATCTGCTGGACCGGTATGTGTTGGAAGTTATCCCCACAAAAGCGGCGTCTACGCAAACGCAGAATCGCGCGTCGCTGAAGTTCATCAGGGAGAAGTTTGCCACCGCGCCACTAACAGCGGTGAAGCCATCGCACATCTACAAATATCTCGATTGGCGTCCGGCCAAAGTGCAGGCGAGGCGGGAAATTGAGATCTTGTCGCATGCTTTCACCAAGGCGGTGGAGTGGGGCTACATCGACAAGCATCCGTTCAAAGGCGAGGTCCGCAAGGAGGGCTCCAAGCCGCGCACGCGATACGTTGAAGATTGGGAGATCGTTGAATGCCTGTCGATCGAATCCAAACGCAAGAAGGGTAGCGTTCTGGCCGTCCAGTCGTATATCCGTGTGAAGCTGCTCACAGGGCTGCGCCGCGGTGATCTGTTGCGCCTGCGCATGGCTGACCTGAAAGACGACGGCATCCATGTGACACCCTCAAAGACCGCGGACTCGACCGGCAAGCGGGTGATTATTCAATGGTCCGACGAGTTGAGGGAAGCGGTGGCGATGGCAAAAGGCGCTCGACCCGTGCAGCTGGGGCCGTTCCTGTTCTGCAATCGGGCAGGGGAATGCTACATCGACGAGGCGTCCGGACGCGCCGGCGGATGGGAATCTCTATGGCGGGGATTCATGGCTCGCGTGCTTGACGAAACCAAGGTCACCGAGCGATTCACCGAGCACGATTTGCGAGCGAAGTGCGCGAGCGATGCGGAAACGCTGGCTCATGCGCAGGCACTTATGACTCACGCCGACAGCCGGATAACAGACCGCGTCTATCGCCGGAAACCGGAGATGGTGAAGCCGCTGCGCTAGGCAAAAAGTGGGTTATTCGGATAGGGTATTGCACGACAGTTAAAGGCTTAGCGGGGAGTAGTTCAAAAATCTATAACCCACGTCGATTGTCTGTCATCGTTATGTAGCAAGCGAATCCGATCAATGGGCGTACCGGTTAATAGCCTATCCGGGGTTCGAATCCCCGTCTCTCCGCCAGAATACCTTTGTGCCTATAAATGACTGATTTATAAGGCCGTAACGTGTTGGCGAATTCTCGCTAACCACACAATCTACACGCATTCCCACCACATGTAGGCAATCGTCAGGAGACGGTTCGAGAGCCAATCGACGTCCTTTCTGGATGAAGTTGAGCTGCTACAGAACATCCTTGTGTCACACGCGACTAACGGCCCTACGTCCGATGGCGACTATGTGACACTGAGGGCCTCCCTACTGGCGCGCGCGGACTATGCGCCACTTGTTCCGAGATTCGTGCGTACCTGCCGCGACCTGAGCCAGTTCTGGCAATTCATAAAACACAAGTTTCCGAGTTACGCAGAGCGGCGGTTGTTTTTGTGGGACGAGTTCAGGCCTCTCCTGGAGCGAATCGAAGGGGCCGGGACGAGTCCCGCCGATTCGGCAGTTACTGCGGCCATCGAGAAGTTCGATAGCGAGCATGTGCTGGCTGCATGGAACAAGGCATTGGAGAGGAAGCAGGCGGACCCAGAGGGCGCGATAACGATGGCGCGTACTCTTCTTGAGACCATGTGTAAGCATATTCTGGACGAGCGCGACGTATCTTACGGGGAATCGCCTGACCTGCCGGAACTCTACAGGCTCACATCTAAGGCATTGAACTTGGCTCCCAGTCAGCACACTGAGGGAGTCTTTAGGCAAATCCTGGGCGGCTGTCAGTCGGTGGTGGAAGGGCTGGGTGCCCTCCGAAACAAGCTTAGCGATGCGCACGGCACAGGCAAGCGCGCAGTAAAGCCCGCAGCAAGGCATGCTGAACTCGCAGTGAACCTGTCGGGAGCACTAGCCCTCTACCTGTTGGCCACACTAGAAGCCACAGGCCAGACTCCATCTGGGCAGTAAGGCCGAAGTAGGTAGTCTGCCAGGTCATTGGTAAGTGCCATACGTCCTCAGCTATTCCTTTCCATCCGCCTATCCGCGGAGGAAAGAGGCAGGCCGTTTCTCGGTAGAACGATTCGCCAATGTCGTCGTGAACCACGTTCACAGAGTCCGAGGCTGCCTTCCTGAAGCTTGTCCGTTTTGCTCCCCTTGCACTTAACTATTTGATACTGCACGTGACTGCTTACGATGTAGTCATTGTCTGTCGACATCGACCGACACGCCGACCTGTTGAGCGGTTTTTTGTTGACAGGATCACAAGGATGCTACGCATACCTGAATTAATGCTTTGTCACTATCCCACTGGAATGCGAGCGGGAAAATACTGTCCCACGTCACCAAACACCAGAACGTCACCTGTTTTCAGAGTTGTCCGATATGGCTGTCAGCGCGTCATGCGAGGTAATGCCTTGTCGCGTCAGCGGGCCAGTTTCCGGGCAATTCGGCGGAGTGGCTTAACCAGGATAGGGGACTTAAGAATGCCGGAACAGCAGAAAAACCAAACGACATACCTGTTTGCAACTATTGGTGCTCGTACCGGGCGCGGCGGATACGCGAGCCGGGAACTGACCCGCGCCGAGTATGAAGGCAAGGCATGCGCTCGCGTCGGAGAAATCGACGCGTATGACGACGGCAGACAAACCACCATTATCGACGGCGCCGCCGATGCCGCTACATGGGAGGTTAAGCCGCTTGCGCTGATCGGTTCGCGCCTAAGCAACGGCGAAATGACTCCCGTCCTGTTCGACCGCGGATACGCGCCGCCTGCCGCTGAGTCTGCCAGTGCGAGAGGCGACACCCATGCGTAAGGCGCTCGTCGTGCAAGGCAGCCCCACGACGACAGGTGGCGTTGTAACCGGCGGGTCAGCCACTCACATGACGGACCACCGCAGGCCATTCGCGCTCAACGGTGACGAAGCAACGTGCGGCAACTGCAAGGGTGCATTTTGGATATCCGGTACAGCTACACGCAGATGCTACAGAGGAAAGCCCGGCGTCGTCGAAGGCGATCTGGTGCTGTGTCCCTGCGGACAAAATCGCGTGATGGCTAGTCCCAATCCCGGTTGTTTCTACTGGACCGACGAAAGCGAAGCGGGCGAAAGCAGCGGGGCTGCTGCCGCAATCGCGTCATCGGTAGTAGACGCGATATACGACGAACAGGTCTGCGTCGCTGCTGCGGGCATGACGCTCGAAGGGTATCCGTATGTCATCGAGACGCCAGACGGCCGGATGCGCGCGGGACGCCTTGGTGCGGATGGACGGCTACCGCGCATTGACACCGGCGAGAGTAGCGGCGACTACGCAGTGTATTGGGGCGATGAAGCGCTCGCACGCGATGACATGGCGCGCATCTAGTACCACATGGAACACGAAACGAAATCATGATGCTTCGAATCGACGTAGTAGGCGACAGCCTGGAACGCGGCGGCGAGAAACTGCCTTATGCGGGTCCGGTCCTGACTATTGGCGAGGCGGTTCGCCGCCTCGCCGTCATCGGCGGAACGGCTTACTGCGAAACCTCCAGGAGCGCTGGCACGATTGAAGGCTGGCGGTCCCCGGCGTATTGACTGTATAGGTGAGATTACCGCTGACCGCGATATCGTCCTTTGGAAGTGCCCGTCGCGGTCACCTGCCGCGCGTCCACACTGCCACCGCCGATAGTTACACCGTTCATTGAGGCGATGAAGCCCTCGCAAAACAGGAAGTCTGATAATGCCGAACACGAAGACAATAGTCAGAACCAACTCGACGCCGAACTCCATCAAGGAAGTGCAGTTGACAGTACTGACCTTTCGCGAGCTGTGGAGTGCTTATCCGTCGGGAAATCCGTATGATAATCCTGCATACAAGGATCAATGCGCGATTCGCATGAGCGTTACTTTCCATCGCGTCGGCATCGAAATGAAGTCGTTTTCTTCGAGGCTGGTGCGTCCACTGTCGGGCCAGTCCACCATTGGGCGAATCATTCTCGATGGCAAACCAACAGCAACTCGCGCAGATGAGCTTGGTGAATGGTTGAAGCTGCGGCCCTTTGCCGGTCTGCCGAACGCCGGGGACATTACCGGGCCAGATTGGGAATCGAAGGTCAAGGGGCGAACTGGCATCATCCAGTTCTCCCGCTATTGGACGCGGGACGGTGAAAGCGCAGCAGAGGCAAGTGGCGGACACATTGACCTTTGGAACGGTTCGCGATTAACGATCAGCGGCCCAGAAGACTCAGTTGCAACGGTCGGGCGAATGTTTGGGGTGAACTCTCTCTTCGCGGGTACTTCGTTCGGCTTCTCCGATTTACGAAAATCAAAAGAGATCCTTTTTTGGGAGATCAAGTGAAACGGTTCGTCGTTAGCCTTGGAGGAATTGGGTACGGACTTGCTATTACATTGGCTTGCCTGGCTACACTGAGTAGATACGACTGGTTTCGCGATCCGCACAAGATTGTGCACGGCTGCCACGAACTGGGCAAATGCGCATTTCCTTGGTACAACTGGCTCATTCTGTATCTGCTCATATTCGGCCCCGCCACTTTAGCGGCTGGCGTCAATGCCTACGCGTGGCAGCGATGGCCCTTGATGCGTTGGGCATACTGCACTGGCGGCGCGATGATCCTGTGCGTGGCTCTCTATTTTGTCGGTGCGATTATTCTTGAGCGTTAGCGAAAAGCCCGGCTTCAGCGGGGCTTTAGATTGCTGACAAAGCACCGCCCATGTCTGGCCAGACGCCGGGCTTTGTCGTTTAATGAGCCTCATGCTCAACAAGCTGACGCCGATGCAGCACGAACTCGAGACGGTCACGTTCGAGGAACTCGCGCCCGGGGTTACCTGCTGCGCAAGATTTTGCGTGGCAGGCCATTCGAGTTCCACAGTGACGAAGCAATGTACGGAAAGTGCGAGGGGACTCTCCGCTCTAACACTAGCCACTGCCTGCGCGTATTTTTCCTAGTACGCTTTCCGGTTCTTGGGTTGCGCAAGAAGGTTCGCATCGGGCCGGCAACAGCCTCCCTTCATCAAACCAGAGCATTACTAGCAGCCGCCGCCCGCCCGCGCAGCCACGTAATACTCGCAAAGAGCAGCACTGCGAACACGATCAGCATTGTCGCTACGGCGAGGATCGACGGGTCGATCGAGTCGCGAATTCCACTCCACATCTGCCGCGGCACGGTTGTCTGATCCGGGCCGCCGATGAACAGAATGACAATCACCTCGTCGAATGACGTCGCGAACGCGAAGACGCTGCCCGTGGCGATCGCCGGCATGATGAGCGGCAATGTCACGCGCCTGAATGTCACCCACGGCGGCGCGCCGAGCCCTGACGCGGCACGCAACAGGCTATGGTCGAACGAAAGCAACGAAGCGGTCACGGTAATCACGACGAATGGCGTGCCGAGCGCCGCATGCGCAAGCACCACACCGGGATACGAGTTCACGAGTCCGAGCGGCGCGAAGATCAGATAGAAGCCCGCTGCGACCACGACGATGGGTACGATCATCGGCGAAATGATGAGCGGCATGATCAGCGAGCGCAGCGGAAACTGCGAGCGCGACAGCCCCAATGCGGCGAGCGTGCCGAGACACGTGGCAATCACCGTCGAAGCCGCGCCGATGCCGAGGCTATTGAGCAGCGAGCGTTGCCAGTCCGCGCTCGTCAGCGCCTGCTCATACCAGCGCAGCGAAAATCCTTGCATCGGGTACGAAAAGTAGGATCCCGAATTAAACGAGAGCGGGATGATCGCGAGAATCGGCGCAATCAGGAAGAACAGCACGAGTGCGGTATGCAGCCGCACCCAGCGCGCGGCGACGCGTTCGGTCAGCATCTTGTTGCGTTGATCTTGCATATCGTTCCTCCGTCGTGTCCCTTCGTCGTCGTCGCGTGTGCGTTCGAACGGTGCTTATCCAAACCGCAAGCGGTCAATGCCTACGATCCGGTTAAAGAGAAAATAGAAGATCGCCGTAAAGATCACGAGATAGGCCGAGAGCGCACCGGCGAGGCCCCAGTTGAGTTGCGTGTTCGTCTGCATCGCAATGAGCTGGCTGATCATCTCGTCGCCGGCGCCACCGAGCAGCGCAGGCGTGATGTAGTAGCCGAGCGCGAGCACGAATACGAGGAAGCAGCCGGCGCCGACGCCCGGCAGCGTCTGCGGCACGTAGATCCGCACGAACGCGGTGAACGGATGCGCGCCGAGCGATTGCGCGGCGCGCATATAAACCGGCGACACGCTTTTCATGACCGAATAGATCGCGAGAATCATGTACGGCAGCAGCACGTGTGTCATGCCGATCAGAACGCCTGTCCGATTGAAGATGAGCGGCAGCGGGTGAGTGGTGAGGCCGAGACCCGTCACGAGACTATTGATGACGCCGCCCGGTTGCAGCAACACGTACCATGCTGTCGTGCGCACGAGCAGCGAAGTCCAGAACGGCACGATCACGAGAAGCATCAACCGGTTGCTGCTTTTCGCGGGCAGATTCGCAAGCAGCCACGCGACAGGGTAGCCGAGCACGAGGCACAGCAGCGTGACCGTCGCGCTGATCGAGATGGTCCGCGCGAATGCTTGCCGGTAGACCGAAGCGTTATCTGCGACGAACGCGAGCGTGCCTTGCGGCGTCACTTGCGCATCGACTGCGGCGAGCAGATAGTCGGGCGTCGGCGACGCGGCGGCTCGCTTCAGCAAGCGCCACGTCTCAGGCGAGTTCCAGCGTTCATCCAGTTCGACGAGCGCCGGCTTCCACGCCGGCGGCGCATCGCCCGACAGCTGGCGCGCGGTGCGCATGAGCAGGCTGCGAAACTCCGGCTGCGCGAAATTCAGCCGTCGCGCGACGGTGCCGAGCTGCCCGCTTTGCTGCGCCTCCTTGAGCCCCGCGGCGAGCAGCGCGAACGTGGCTTCGTCCGGCACGCCGCGACCGTCCCATGCATCGAGCGCACGCGTCAGTGCGGGCATGCTGTCCGGCACTTCGCGGTTCTCGACGCTGCGCGCGAGCAGCAGCATGATCGGCGCAATGAACGTCGACAGCAGAAACACGAGCAACGGCAGCGCAAGCAGCAACGCCTGCAACGATGCGCGGCGGCGCGCCTTCTGGAACGACGCGCGGCCTTCGGCTCTCGTCGGAGAGCCCGGGACCGTGCCTTGGGCGGAAGCGGGCATGCTGGTAGTCAAGTTGGGCTCTCGTCGAACGGTGGCGTTACTGCGTCAGCCACACCTGGAAGCGCTTGTTGATCTGGTCCGCGTTGTCGGCCCAGAAGTTCGCGTTGATCTGCAGCGCGCGCTTGAAGTTCTCGGGTGCGGTCGGCAGATCGGCAAGACGCTGCTTGTCGATGAGCGCAATCGCGTCCTTGCGTGGCGGCGCGTACGCGATGTACTTCGACAGATCCGCGTAAGCCTTGGGTTGCGAAGCCGAGACGATGAATTTCGCCGCGGCGTCGGCGTGCTTCGCGCCCGTCGGCACCGCCCACCAGTCGAAGTCGTAGACCTGCGCGTCCCAGACCGCCTTGAACGGCTTGTTGTCTTTCTTCGCGGCATCGGAGATGCGGCCGTTGTAGGCCTGCGTCATGACGACCGCGCCGTCGGCGAGCAACTGCGGCGCCTGCGCGCCCGACTCCCACCACACAATGCTCTTCTTGATCGTGTCGAGTTTCTTGAACGCGCGATCCACGCCGGCGGGCGTGCCGAGCACCTTGTAGACATCTTTGGGATCGACACCGTCCGCGATCAACGCCCATTCCATCGATACCTTCGGCGACTTGCGCAAGCCGCGCTTGCCCGGGTATTTCTGCAGGTCGAAGAAGTCGTTGACGGTGGTCGGCGCGGTCTTGAGCTTGCTCGCGTCGTAGGCATAGACCGTCGACCACACCATGCTCGCGACCGCGCAATCGCTGATCGAGCCGGGAATGAAGTCGCTCGTCTTGCCGATCGTCTTCTTGTCGAACTTCTGCAGGAGGCCTTCCTCGCAGGCGGTGATCTCATCGTTGGTTTCGAGGTCGATCAGGTCCCACGTGGTGTTTTTGGCCTGCTCCATCGCGGAAAGCTTGGCAAGCCCGCCGTCGTACGATTCGGTCGAGAAGCCGATCCCCGTGGCCTGCGTAAACGGTTCGAAGTAGGCCTTCTTGGCCGCCGCTTCGTACGCGCCGCCGAAGGTCACGACGGAGAGCGTCTCCGCTGCCTGGGTGGTCACGGTGGCGAATGCGGCTACGGCGAGTGCAGCGCATTGTGCTTTGATGAGGGTGCGCATGTCAGTTGGCTCCTGCTGGTGCGGTCGTGATTATGGAAGGTGAGGGCGGTGTGGTTACGTTGATTGCGGGCGCGCTTCGCGGCGCAGGTGCGGCGAGAATCTTGCAGTCGTCGTGGCGCCACGCGACGTCGATGGTGCTGCCGGGCGAGGGCAGCGCATGGCGCTGGGTGTTCGGCACTTTCACAACGATCGAATCGCGCGAGCCGAGCGTCAGATGTACACGGTGATGATCGCCGCAATACACCAGTTCGTCGACGCGCGCACGCACTACGTTGTCGTGTTCGGCGGCGAGCGTGCCTTCCGCGCTCGGGATATGCGCGCGTTCGGGGCGCAGCGCGAGCATCGCTTCGTCGCCGGCGCGCAGGCCTTCTTCGCAACGGCCGCGAATCATGCTGCCGTCCGAAAGCGCGAGCGTTGCGGAACCGTCGCTTGTATTCGCCACGCGTCCGGTCAGTCCATTGTTCTCGCCGACGAAGTTTGCGACGAACGCGTTCTGCGCATTTTCGTAAAGCTCGCTCGGTGTGGCGGCCTGCTGGATGCGCCCATCGGAAAACACGGCCACGCGGTTCGACATGGTCAGTGCCTCCGCCTGATCGTGCGTCACGTAGACGATCGTGAGCGACAGTTCGCGATGCAGGCGCATGATTTCGTATTGCATCGTTTCGCGCAGGCGCTTGTCGAGCGCACCGAGCGGCTCGTCCATCAGCACGACACTCGGCTCGAACACGAGCGCACGTGCGAGCGCGACGCGCTGTTGCTGTCCGCCGGAGAGTTGCGCAGGACGCCGGTTCGCCAGATGCGGAAGTTCGATCATGTCGAGTGCACGCTTCACACGCACCTTCTGCTCGGCGCGGCTTACGTGCCGCACGGAAAGCGGAAAGGCGACGTTCTCCGCAATCGTCAGATGCGGAAAGAGCGCGTAGTTCTGAAACACCATGCCGATGTCGCGCTGATGCGGCGGCTTGTCGTCGAGGCGGCGGCCGTCGAGGCGGATCTCGCCGTGAGTGGGCGTTTCGAATCCCGCGAGCATCATCAGCGTGGTTGTCTTGCCCGAGCCGGAGGGACCAAGCAGCGACAGAAATTCTCCCTTGCCCACCTCGAGATTCAAGTCATCGACGACATATTGGGCGCCGTCATACGATTTGCTCACGCGCGAGAGCGAAATGAAGGAAGGGTTTGACATCGTGATCGCGTCCTGTCGATGATGCGTCGTAATCAATGTGTACCGGGCTGCGTCGCGGCGATCTTGCTGGCTAGGTAGCGCGCGAAGTCATAGTTGGGGCGTTCGAGATGGCTCAAGTGGCCCGGTTTCGCGAGCGGCGCGTGCACGCCGCGAAAGACCGCTTCCACGCCGCGTTTATCTTCGGCGTTCACGTCGTCCAGCAGTTTCTTCAGCGTCGCCATATGCGCGTTCGCTTCGGGGTCCGCGATGAACTCCGGCGCAAGCCCTCCGCCGAAGCGGATGTGCACGCGCCCTTCGCCCTGAGGTTGCAGCACGAGATACCAGAAGTAACCTGGGGTAAGCGTGACCAGATGCGTCGGGTAGATCGCGAGCAGCGCGGTGGTCTTGCGCCAATGCCCGGTAAGTCGCGTGTTCTCCGGATGCGCGTTGCCAATCGGCAAAGACGCTTCCTTCGTGATCCAGTGATAGTTGAACGCGGGATAACCCGGCGGGCATTCCATTTCTTCGAGCCGCGAATGCGGTCCGACCGTCGCGCGATGCAACATGGGCAGGTGATAGCTTTCCATGAAGTTTTCCGCGAGGATCTTCCAGTTCGTGTCCCACACGTGCTCTTCATAGAACGTTTCAATGTAGTCCGACATGCCGTATGCGCCGATCAGTTCGCCCAGATCGGCAAGCTGTTCGCGCACGGGCGGCGTGTTTTCGTCGAGCGTCACATAGAGCCAGCCTTGCCATTCTTCGCAACGCACTGCGGGCAGCCGGTAGCTTTCCTTGCAGAAGCCCTGTTGCCGGTCCATGAGCGGCGCGCCGTGTAATGCGCCGTCCAGTGAATAATTCCACGCGTGATACGGGCAGACGATGCGGCGCACGTTTCCGCGTCCTTCGAGCAATACCGACATGCGATGCAGGCACACGTTCGACATGGCCCTGAGTTGCATCTGTTCGTCGCGTAGAACCACAACGGGTTGCGCGCCGATGCGCGCGCTCAGGTAATCGCCGGGGGCTTTCAGCGCGCTAGCGCGGCCGACGCATTGCCATTCCCGCGAGAAGATCGCGCGCTCTTCCAGCGCCAGAAATTCGGGCGACGTGTAGACACCGGGCGGCATTGCATGCGCATCGCCGAATGGCCGTTCGCAGCCCGTCTGCAGCTTTTCGACCAGTGCATGCACTGCAGTCGTCGTTGGCAGGTCGGTCATGCGTCCCCCTCGATTCGTGACGGTCAGAGCGAGCCGCGTAAAGCCTCGCGGCGTAGCGCTCAACATGGCCACCAATCTATCAAGCCAATTTGCAAGCCAAAATATTGTTTTCAGATACAAAGCAAAGGTTTTGTCTATGCAGCGAACGCAATCTGAAAGCAGTCGACCAACCGCGATGACTCATTCGTCTATATGCAGTCGCCGGATATAGTTCTCGCAGAACGAAGCAAAACGATGCACGACCTGCCGAGGCTTCATCGTGCGCGATTGCGCGATGCCTAGCATCGTTGCGTTGACGTTGTCTTTGAAGCGTTTAATGACGAACTCTTCGCCATCCACCGTGCGATTCGACTTGAGCGGAAAGTTAAGCAGGCTATAACCAAGTCCGTTGGCCACCATGCCGCGCACGACCTCGGGCTGCGACGAGCGAAACGCCGGCACCGGCCGGCTGCCCACTGCGTCAAAGAGCGCGGCGAAGTACTCGCGGCTGTGCGGCAAGTCGAGCATCACATAAGGCTCGGGCAATAAGTCGGCGAGCGATACCTTGCGCGCGCGGGCGAGCCGATGCGTGCGCGGCAGGATCGCATAAGGCGGCAGCGAAAGCAGCGGCGTGAAGGCAATGTCCTCGGTCAGGTCGAGGCTGTAGGTGAGAGCGATGTCGAGCGAGCCGTCGTGCAGGCCGCGTAAAAGGCCGTCCTGATGCGCCTCGACGGTGCGAAACGAAATGCCTGCGTGCTCGCCCGTGAAGCGGCTGATCAACCGCGGCATGAGCGGCGGCGCAAGCGAGACGAGACAGCCGAGCGCAATCGCACCCGTCATGCCGCCGTCCATTTCCTTCGCGGTCGTTTGCAGTTCCTCCGCGATCTTCAGCAGATTGCGCGCCTGGCCGAGCAGATCGCGTCCGGCCTGCGTGAGCGAAAGACCGCTCGCGTGATGTCGTATGAAGAGTTGCACGCCGAACGAGACTTCGAGATCCGCAAGCGCCGTCGAGATCGACGGTTGCGAGATATGCAGGCGCTTTGCCGCCGCCGTGAAAGACAGCGCTTCCGCCGTGACGACGAAATAGCGCAACTGGCGCAATGAATAGCGCAACGGGTGACTTTCCATCGACGACGCTCCATCTTCAAGGTCTTCAACGAGCGGCATTGTGAGGCGGTCAAAAAGCGCTGCATAGGAAAAACCGATGCGCTGCATTTTTTTAATATGTTTTTCGGATTCGGAACGGGCGGGTAGATTTTGACGGGAGACGAACGGCCGGGGCGGCACACGCCGTCTGCAAGCATGATTCGCTATAGCCTCTTCTGAAGGACACAGTCATGACACTCGAAACAACGTCGATCGATACGCTGGTGGTCGGCGCCGGCCAGGCCGGCGTCGCGATGAGCGAACACCTGACGAGGCTTGGGGTGCCGCACCTCGTACTGGAGCGCGCCCGCATTGCCGAGCGCTGGCGTACCGGGCGCTGGGATTCGCTGGTTGCGAACGGTCCCGCATGGCACGATCGTTTCCCCAACCTGGAGTTCGCCGACGTTCACCCGGACGCTTTTGCGCCGAAGGAACAGGTCGCGGATTATTTCGTCGCATATGCAAAGAAGTTCGATGCGCCGATCCGCACCGGTGTGGAGGTGAAGCACGTCGTGCGTAATGCCGGACGTCCGGGCTTTACGGTCGAAACGTCGGAGGGCACGATCGAGGCGAATCGCGTGGTCGTCGCGACTGGGCCTTTCCAGCGCCCCGTCATTCCGCCGATTGCGCCGCAAGACACGCGTCTCACGCAAATTCATTCCGCCGACTATCGCAACCCCGGGCAATTGCCTGAAGGAGGCGTGCTCGTGGTGGGCGCGGGATCGTCAGGCGTGCAGATCGCGGACGAGTTGCAGCGTGCAGGCAGGCACGTTTATCTGTCGGTCGGTGCGCACGACCGTCCGCCGCGCGCTTATCGCGGTCGCGATTTTTGCTGGTGGCTCGGCGTGCTCGGCGAATGGGACGCGGAGGTGATGAAGCCGGGCAGGGAACACGTGACGATCGCAGTAAGCGGGTCACGCGGCGGTCATACGGTGGACTTCCGGCGTCTCGCGCATCAGGGCATTACGCTCGTGGGTCTCACGAAGTCTTTCGACAATGGCGTCGCTGTCTTCGAAGACGATCTGGCGGCGAACATCGCGCGCGGCGACGAGAACTATCTGTCGCTGCTGGACGCGGCCGACGCGTATGCCGAGCGCAACGGTCTCGATCTTCCGCAAGAACCGGAGGCGCGCGCCATTCCCGCCGACCCCGAGTGCGTCACGCATCCGCTTCGCGAACTCGATCTGGCAGAAGCCGGCGTGACGTCGATTGTGTGGGCAACCGGTTATGCAGTCGATTTCGGCTGGTTGGACGTGAACGCGTTCGACGAAAAAGGTAAGCCGTCGCATCAGCGCGGCGTATCAAAGGAGCCGGGCATTTATTTTCTCGGACTGCCGTGGTTGTCGCGTCGCGGCTCTGCGTTTATCTGGGGCGTGTGGCACGACGCGAAGCACGTCGCCGATCACATCGTCACGCAGCGCAAATATCTGGCGTATTACGATGGACCGCAACCCGAGATAGCGAGCCGCGACGAAAGCGCAGCAGGCACTGAAGGCGCCGACGGCTCGTCCGCCGGTTCAAAGGTTCATAAAGTAAGCGAAATGGGCGTGAACTGATTCACGCGTCTCCCCATCTTTCTCCCCATATAAATGGTGCACTCATGAGCCAACCTACGCATACCCGAATTCGCATGTTCAACACGAAGGACACATATCCGAACCAGACGCTCGACAACGACCTCTGTCAGGCCGTGCGCGCAGGCAATACGGTTTATGTACGCGGCCAGGTGGGGACCGATTTCGAAGGCCGTCTGGTCGGCTTGGGCGATCCGCGCGCCCAGGCCGAGCAGGCCATGAAGAACCTCAAGCAATTGCTCGAAGAGGCGGGCAGCGACTTGTCTCACGTCGTCAAGACAACGACGTATCTGACGGATGTCCGTTATCGCGAGCCCGTCTACCAGGAAGTCGGCAAGTGGCTGAAGGGCGTATTTCCGATTTCCACCGGGCTCGTCGTGGTTGCGCTCGGTCAGCCGCAATGGCTGATGGAGATCGACGTAATCGCCGTCATTCCAGACGGATGGACGCGGCCGCAAGCCTGAGGAGCGGGACATGACATTCTCCATTGTCGGACGCTGCGCGCAGTCGGGGCAGCTTGGGATTGCGATCAGTTCGTCGAGCATTGCAGTGGGCGCCCGGTGCCCTTGGGTGCGTGCAGGCGTCGGCGTGGTCGCGACGCAAAACGTCACGCTGCCGGCACTGGGGCCGCAGATTCTCGACCTTCTCGAAAGCGGGCAATTCGATCCCGCCGCCGCGTTGGATCGTGCGCTAGGCGCAAGCGACTGGAGCGAATATCGTCAGGTGACGGTGGTCGATAGCCAGGGCCGCACGGCGTTCTTCAGCGGCAAGGAAGCGTTGGGTACGTATCACGCGGTTGCGGGCGAGCAATGCGTGGCAGCGGGCAATATGCTCGCCGGCGTCGAAGTGATCGAGGCAATGGTCCCTGCGTTCGAGCAGACCGCAGGCCTGCTTGCCGATCGGCTCCTCGCGGCCATGCACGCGGCGATGGCCGCGGGCGGCGAGGCGGGGCCCGTGCATTCGGCGGCGCTCAGAATCGTGGGCGATGTGAGCTGGCCGATCGTCGACTTGCGTGTCGATTGGGCGGACGACGATCCCATCGGCCAACTCGATGGTTTGTGGCGTGCATATCAGCCGCAAATGCAGGACTATCTGACGCGCGCTTTGAATCCGACCGCCGCGCCGAGCTACGGGGTGCCCGGCAATGAGTGACAGGTCCAGCCGCGCGCTGCTCGCCACGTTGATCGGCTTTGCCACGGTCAGCCGCGAGTCGAATCTGGACATGATCGGGTTCATTCGAGATTACCTGGACGAACTGGGTGTGAAGAGCGAACTCTTCTACAACGCCGAGCGTACCAAAGCGAACCTGTTTGCGACGATCGGTCGGTACGAGCGGGGCGGCATTGTGCTGTCTGGCCATACCGACGTGGTGCCGGTCGAAGGACAGGCGTGGAGCGTCGACGCATTCCGCCTCACCGAACGTGACGGCCGGCTGTACGGTCGCGGGACGGCCGACATGAAGGGCTTCATCGCATCGGTGCTCGCGGCGGTGCCGGGCTTCGTCGAACGCGATTTAAAGCTCCCGGTGCATCTCGCCTTTTCATACGACGAGGAAGTCGGATGCCTTGGCGTGCGGCCTATGCTCGCTGAACTTGAACGGCGTCCGCATAAGCCGGTGCTGTGTCTGATCGGCGAGCCGACCGAACTCAAGCCGGTGCTTGGACACAAGGGCAAACTGGCGATGCGCTGTCAGGTCAAGGGTGCGCCGTGCCATTCGGCCTACGCGCCATATGGTGTCAATGCCATTCAGTACGCGGCGCGCATGATCAGCCGTCTGGAAGAGATCGGCGATCATCTCGCGCAGCCCGAGTATCGCGACGAACGGTTCGATCCGCCGTTCTCGACCGTGCAGACGGGAGTGATCAAAGGCGGCCGTGCGCTGAACATCGTGCCCGCAGAATGTGAGTTCGATTTCGAAGTCCGGGCGCTGCCGGGTTTCGACGCCGGTCAGGTAGCCGACGAGTTGCAAACGTACGCCGAAGCCGAGCTGCTTCCCAGAATGCGTGCCGTGAAGTCCGACGCCGATATCCGCTTCCAGTCGCTCTCTGCTTATCCGGCACTGGCTACGTCGCCCGACAGCGAAGCGGCGCGTCTTCTAACGTTGCTGACCGGTTCAAACGAGTTTGGCACCGTGGCGTTCGGCACCGAAGGCGGGCTCTTCGAGCAGGCGGGCATTCCCACCGTGGTCTGCGGACCGGGCAGTATGGACCAGGGGCATAAGCCAGATGAATTTCTGACCAGCGAGCAACTGAGCGATTGCGATGCAATGCTCGCCCGTCTGGCGGATTACCTTTCGGCTATGGATTGAAACGCACGCGCTGGCGACAGCGCGCGTCGCGATTCAACCCTGGTTTCTGGCGCTGAAGCCTCGGCTTCGGTTTACAGAGCACTCGCGGTGCTCGCCGCGTGATCGGCCGGTCCCCAGGCCGGCTCCCAGGCCGGCCCCGGCCGATACGCGGGCCGTGCTTCAGTTGCCGTCGTTATCGCCTCGGGCCTGCTTGCGCGAACGCGGCGGTTTGCTCGCGGCTTTCGCACCTTTCGCACCTTTCACGTGCCGCGTGTCGCGTTCCCGGCTCCAGTGTTCGAGGAGTATTCGCGTCTGATCGCGTACCGTGGACTTCAACTGCTCGGCCTTCTCTGCGTCCATGCTTTTCCAGCCGAGAACCGACAGCGTCGAGCGATGCGCGAGGTGAAAGACCACCAGCTGTCCATGCAGACTGAATGTGCGAATCTGCGTGACGGGGTCGTCGGAGGCTAGCCCGCAGATACGCGCGACCAGTGCGGCGCTCGCTTCGTTCAACGGCTGACGGATCCGGCACGCGAGAATCTGCGTGGCGCTCTCGGGTTCGTAGCCGGCCTGCTCGCGTGCAAAGAACATCCGCCGGCCCGGCTTGCTCGCTTTCGCGAACGCGCCGTCCGCCATGGCTTCCTGAATCCGGATGAAAGCGTCGATCAACACTTCGGTCCCGGCGTTTTCGCGCACCACGGCCTGTGCGTGTTCGATGGCCGGGCCGAAGGTTCTCCATGCATCGTCGGCCAGTGCTTCGACGCACGCGCGATACACCCCCTCCTTGTTCTCGAAGTAGTACTGCAGCGCGGGCGCGTTGACGCTGGCGCAAGCCGCGATCTCGCGGGTCGACGCGCCTTCGAATCCGTGTTCGCCAAACAGCTGGATCGCTGCTTCGATTATTCGCTGACGCGTCTCGTCACCGCGCGCGTAGCCGCCTTCCGGCGACCGACGCACTTTCTGTGCGGGGTTCATGCATTTCTCTCCATTACTTCCACACAAATATATCACTTGACACAATTCTATCGACTGGAATAATTCTGCCAACTGGAAATAATTGGACCATTGAGATGTCAACGACCGCAGATTCCCCGTCCCGTCCTCGACCCGCTGAAGAGTCGCCGCCGTCAGGCATGCGCCGTCCGAGTCGGCGCACGGTGTTGATCGCGCTCGGCGTTGTCGCGCTCATTGCCGGAGGTATCTGGCTCGCGCGTTGGTGGACCGTGGGGCGCTTTATCGAGAGCACCGACGACGCCTATCTGCAGGCCGACAGCGTCACGGTCGCTCCCAAGGTGTCTGGCTATGTGACGGAAGTTTATGTCGCGGACAATCAGATGGTGAAGCCGGGCGATCCCCTCGTGCATCTCGACGCGCGCCAGTACCAGGTTGCGCTCGACCAGGCGCTCGCGACCATCGACGCACGCAAGGCGGACATAGAACGCGCGCAGGCCGACATCAAACAGCAGCAGTCCAATATTGCGCAGGCACAGGCGCAAGAGCGGGTGGCCCGCGTGAGTGCACAGCATGCGAGCGACGAAGTGCGGCGTTACGCGCCGCTCATCGCGACCGGCGCTGAAAGCAGTGAACGCATGGCCGAGCTGACCAGCACGCGCGACCAGGCGAATGCCACGCTTGCCGCAAACGCAGCCGCGGTCGACGCCGCACGTTCGCAGATCGGCTCTGCCACCGCGCAGCTTGCACAGGCGCGCGCGCAACTCGAAGCCGCCGAGGCAAGCGCACAACAGTCGCGGCTCGATCTCGAGAACACCATGGTGCGCAGTGCGCTCGGCGGCAAGGTAGGGGACCGCACCGTGCGTGTCGGTCAATACGTGCAGCCCGGCACGCGAATGCTGACGGTCGTTCCCGTACGAAGCACCTATTTGCTGGCCAATTTCAAGGAAACGCAGGTGGGCCGCATGCGGGTCGGCCAGCCCGTCGAAATGCATGTCGACGCGTTGCCTGGCCATACGCTGCACGGTGTGATCGACAGTTTCTCGCCGGGCACCGGCTCGCAGTTCGCATTGCTGCCGCCGGAGAATGCGACCGGCAACTTCACGAAGATTGTGCAGCGTGTGCCCGTGCGGATTCGTATCGATACGGGGGCCGAGACGCGCAGCGTATTGTTGCCAGGCCTGTCCGTCACGGTCGATGTCGACACGCGGTCTGCGCGTGAGCGCGATGCGCGTATCGATGCCGAGAATCGTCGTGGGTGACGCGACGCCGGCGACTGCGGCGCCTGCCGCACCACACGGGGAAGAGCGGGCGAGCGTCGGCGACTGGATCGCCGTCGCCGCCGGCGCGCTCGGCGCGTTGATGGCGACGCTCGACATCTCCATCACGAACTCCGCTCTGCCGCAGATTCAGGGCGAAATCGGCGCGACGGGAACGGAGGGTACGTGGATTTCCACCGGCTACCTGATGTCCGAGATCGTGATGATTCCGCTCGCGGCATGGCTCACACGCGTCTTCGGCCTGCGCAACTTTCTGCTCACCAACTCGGCGCTCTTCATTGCATTTTCGATGATGTGCGGCTGGTCGCACACGCTGCCCATGATGATCGCCGGCCGGATCGGCCAGGGCTTTACTGGCGGCGCGCTGATTCCTACCGCGCAGACCATCATCCGCACGCGGCTGCCGCTTTCGCAGTTGCCGGTCGGCATGACGATGTTCGGCCTGATCGTGCTGCTCGGACCGCTGCTGGGGCCGGTGGTCGGCGGCTGGCTCGCGGAGAACGTCAGCTGGAGCTGGTGCTTCTTCATGAACCTGCCAATCTGCCTTGCGCTGATGACGCTGCTGATTGTCGGACTGCCGTCGGACAAGCCTCACTGGGAAGCTTTCTTCAAGGCGGATTGGCTCGGCATCGTCGGACTCGCGATCGGGCTCAGTTCGCTCACGGTGGTGCTCGAAGAAGGGCAGCGTGAACGCTGGTTCGAGTCGTCGACAATCGTCCTGCTCACCTGTGTATCGGTTTTCGGCATGCTCCTGATCGCAGCTTCGCAGATGACGGCAAAGAAGCCGATCGTGCGCCTCGGCCTGATGCGCAATCCTAACTATGCGAGCGTGATCGTGATCGTGTCGGCGGTCGGCGCCGCGCTTTATGGCGTGTCGTATCTGCTGCCGCAGTTTCTCGGCGTGGTGGCGGGCTATAACGCGGAGCAGTCGGGCGCGATCATGCTGCTCTCGGGGCTGCCGGCATTTCTGATCATGCCGGTGCTGCCGCGGCTGCTTGGCAAGTTCGATTTCCGTCTTCTCGTCATCACCGGGCTCGTGTTGTACGCGCTCAGTTGCATGCTCGACATCAGCCTGACGGCGCAAAGCGTCGGGCACGATTTCGTCTGGTCGCAACTCATACGCGGCACCGCACAGATGCTCGCAATGATGCCGCTCAATCAGGCCTCCATGGCTGCGGTGTCGCGCGAAGATTCCGGCGATGCCGCGGGACTCTACAACATGGCGCGCAATCTCGGCGGCTCGATCGGCCTTGCGATCATCGGCACCGTGATCGACCGGCGCACGACGTTTCATACGGCAATGATCCGCGAATCGGTGAGCGCGAATTCGCTGATCGGTCAGGACAGCATTGCCGCCAATGCGGCGAACTGGTTCACCCATACCGGCGACATGGCGTACTCGCGAATGCGAGCGCTCGGCCAGCTCGGCGCGCAGATCCAGCAGCAGGCGATCGTGATGACCTATTCGGAAACTTTCTATCTGCTCGCCATCGCGCTCGTCGCCTGCATTCCTCTTGCGTTGCTTCTGAAGACGCCGCGCAGGAACGCGCCGGCGCCTCCGTCCGCTGGACACTAATGTTTTCTGATCTCACATGATGTTCAACCGTCCCTCGAGTTTCGCCCTGGCCGCCGCAGCGCTTCTGTCTTCGCTGTCTGTCTTGCCGGGCTGCACTGTCGGTCCCGACTATCGCGGTGCACCGCCCGTTGCGCAGGATGCTCGCGGCGCAGCGTTCGTGCGCACGCCGGCGGCCGGCACGACCGCGGCACCGGCGCCTCGCGAGTGGTGGCTCGCACTGAACGACCCGCAACTGAACGATCTGATTGCCGCCGCGCTCGCACATAGCCCGGACGTGCATATTGCGCAGGCGCGCCTGCGTGAGTCGCGCGCGCAGCTGCAGTCGCAGCGCGCGGACGCTTTGCCGAAGCTTTCGGCCAACGCGGCTGCGCTGCGCACGCGCGAGCCCGATCTGAGCGCGCTCAATTCGGCGGGTTCGTCCGGTGGCAGTTCGGGGTCATCGGGAAGGGGGCCGCTGCAGCTTTACACGGTCGGTTTCGACGCCTCATGGGAAATCGACCTGTTCGGTGGCACCCGGCGCGCGATCGAAGCCGCATCGGCCAATGCGGAAGCGGTCGATGCGGATCTCGCGGACACCCAGGTGTCGCTTGCCGCGGAAGTGGCGCAAACGTACATCGACCTGCGCGACCAGCAAACGCGGCTTGAACTCGCGCGGCGCCAGGCGGACATCGAACAGAAAATGTTGACGCTGACGCAGCAGCGGCGTGAGCGCGGCACGGCTGCGGATATCGATGTCGAACGTCTGACCACGCAGGTCGAAAACACGCGCTCGACGCTGATTCCGCTCGACGCGCAAATGAGCGATTCGCTCGACCGCCTCGCGGTGTTGACCGGGCGCGCACCCGGCGCGCTGGATCAGCAACTGGCGTCTGCCCGGCCGCTGCCGCCCATGCCTGCGACGGTGCCCATTGGCGATCCCTCCGCGATGTTGCAGCGCCGTCCGGACATTCGAGCTGCGGAGCGGCGGCTTGCATCGAGCAACGCGCAAATCGGCGAACACGTGGCGGACTTTTTCCCGAAAGTGACGCTGTTCGGCGATATCGGCTTCAGCGCGAGCGATCCGGGCCATCTCATACGCAAGAGCAACTTCAGCTGGATTACCGCACCCTATCTGCAATGGAATGCATTCGATTTCGGACGCACGCTAGGCAGCGTACATGCGGCTGAGGCGTCGCGAGACGAAGCCGAGGCTCGTTATACGAAGGCTGTTCTCGGCGCGCTTCAGGACGCGAACTCTTCGCTATCGCGCTATGGACATCAGCGGGAGCATGTCGTGACGTTGCGGAAAGTGGAGACGTCCGCGACCCACTCTGCCGCGCTGATGCGGCAGCGCTACACGGCGGGTGTCGCGACGTTGATCGATTTGCTCGACACGCAGCGCCAGGAATTCAGCGCGCAGCAGAATGTCGTGGCAGGGCAGGCGGAGTTGTTGAAGGACTTCGTGTCGCTGCAGAAGAGTCTTGGCATTGGGTGGGAAGCGCCTCAGGGGTAGTCGGTCGTACGTTTGAGTCGTCGGTGTGAGGCTTCCGTAGTGGCGCAAAGCGCGGGTCTTTATTGCGGTGCGTCACTTTTGCGCGGTGCGCTGCCTGGCTTCGCAGTTTGCGCACGAGCGGCAGCGACTCACGCAGGGCATGGCAGGTTTTCTGGATTTTGGCTGCAAAAAGACGATCGCCCCCGCTATCGGCGGAATATAGTGGGCAGGGTTTTGGGTCTGTCGGCGCGAATACTCGCGGTCATAGGCGCGCAATGCGTCGACCCGAGCCATTCAGTTTGCAAAGACAGATCGAATCTGGAGGCCTGCGATGAACGCGACGATCGCGACAATGACGACAATCCGTGGAGCGTGCAAACGCTGGACCGTGATTGCAGGTGCATTTTTGCTGGCCTCGTGCGGCGGGTCTATCGATTCGAATACAGCCGTGCCTGCATCCATCATGCAGGTAATGCAGAAGCCCGCCTATAAGAGTGCGAGCTGGTCGATGCTGGTGGTCGATCTCGAGTCCGGGCAAGTCATCTATGACCTCGACTCCAACTCGCAAATGTTCATTGCCTCGGTGCGTAAAGTTTTCTCGACCGGAAACGCGCTCAACGCGCTCGGCGCGCAACACAAGTTCGTCACGCCAGTCTATCGGCAGGGCAGCGTTGCTTCGAACGGCACGCTCAACGGCAATCTGATCCTGGTTGCAAGCGGAGATCTGACGATGGGCGGGCGCGCCAATCCCGATGGAACGATAGCGCTCACCGACTTCGACCATAACGAAGCGAACTCGCTCGGCAATGCCGTGCTGTCGGCGCCGGACCCGCTCGCGGGATACAACGCGCTGGCGGCGCAGGTGGCGGCTGCCGGCATCACCACGATCAACGGCAATGTCGTGATCGACGACCGTCTTTTCGAACCGTTCAACTTCCGCGGTGAGTTCGACGTGCGGCCGATCTTCGTCAATGACGACCTCGTCGACGTCACGCTATCGCAGAGCGCCGAAGGCGCCGCTGTTCCATTCGACTGGCGGCCGAAGTCGGCGGCTTTCTCCGTGCAATCGACGCTGAAGACCGGCAGCGCGACGTCGACGCTCGCGATCGGGCTCGACCCCGAGCCACCGCAGTGCATCGGCGCGCCTAATTGTGTGGCCACTGTCAGCGGGACCGTGCCGGCGGGTTACGTGCCCATTCTGACCAACGCATATCCGCTGATCCGCACGTTCCGCGTGAGCGAGCCGTCGAACTACGCGCGCACGATCTTTATCGAAGCACTCGCGCGCACGGGCGTAACGGTAACGGCTGCGCCCGTCGCGGCCAATCCTGTGCAGTTGCTGCCCGCGAAGGGCTCGTATTCGAGCGCGCAACAGGTGGCGCAACTGACATCGGCGCCGTATGCGCAGCACGTTCGATACGTCAACAAAATCAGCTACAACATTGGGGCTGACGTAACGCTGATGCAGTTCGGACTCGCGCACAACGGATCGACCACCATGGCCGGTTCGCTTGCCGCGGAACAGAGCGAACTGTCCACCGTGTTCAATATTTCGCCGGCTCAATATCATTTCATCGACGGCAGCGGCGGCGGCGAGACCACGGCCAACGGCAAAGCCGTCGTTGCGATGCTGCGCGGTATGAGCGCGAAACCTGCTTTTACACCGTACTTCAATTCGATGCCGGTGCTCGGCGTGGACGGATCGCTCGCCACAGTCACAAACTTCGAAGCTGACTCTACATTAGCGGGAGCGAGAGGCCAGGTGCACGCGAAGACGGGCACGTACGTCGCCGAAAATCCGGCCGCGCCGGGCATGCCGCTGCTGAAAGGGCAGGCGCTCGCCGGCTATATCGATGCGAAGAGCGGCCGCCGCATCGTATTCTTCCTGACGGTCAACAACGTGCCGATCTCCGGGATTCCCGACGTGCTGACCGTGTTTCAGGACGAGGGCACGATCGCTGCCATGCTATGGAAAATGCAATGACGGCGCTTGTCAGTACTTTGCATAGACGATGCCAAGGGGCAACGTCAAGGCCCGGAACGGGCAGGAACTGCGCGCGCATGGATGTTCCTTCCGGCTCGAGTGAAGAAGATCCGGCATAGCGACGGCAGTGACGGGATCATCACCGACGCGACAAGGCGCCGTTCACTTCACGCTTCGTCGCAGCAGAACGTCGAACCGGCCTGCTACGAGATGCGATTCGCTCACTTCCGGCAGCGTTTTGGCAGCTTGCGTGATGCGCCAGACTTCCTCCAGAAGTGAGCGATCTGTACCCGACCAGCTCGTCAGCACATTTTCGATGCGCTCGGAGCCGTGAATGTCGCCGGTGAAATACCCCATCGACCACTCGGCAAAGTGCCTGTTTTCCAGCGAACCGATCGCGACAATCCGCATGTCGTAGTGACGGCTGTCATTGCCGATACGGCGCAGACATTCTCTCACTGCTACCGGATCGCCTTCGAGGTACTGGACAAAATTGCGGCCCGCGTGGACGAGAAAACCGGTCAGTGCATCCGCGCGATTGAGCACGCGAGACACCGACACAATCGATTCCACGTCCGATATGCCTACGCCCGACGCGACATTGCTGATGTACACCGCGCCGAATAATGTTTCGTCCTGGTCCCGCGTTTCGAGACGTTTGGATTCGTCTGAGAACATAGGGACACCTCTGCAAAGTCGTTTCGCGTTTCCACTTTAGTACAGGGCCGGCTGTCTAAAATCGACCAACGTTAGTCGGCTGCGCCCATGCAGGCGGAAATTCACGGCACACGTTATGCGGTTGTCCGATTAGTGCAGGGTGACGCATGACTGACCGCGCCGCGTGTTTCAACGCGTGCTTAGAAATTGCGCTTGAGGTCGCGTCTCGCGCAGCTTCTAGTGAAGCGGGGTGGTCGGTTCAATCGCTGTCGACATTATCAAACCGATGCACGTCCCAACCACTCACGTACGTACAACGAATGCGGTGGGCGCACCGCTGAGTGTTCACGAGATTTCGGTGTGCCAACAAATAAGAAACCCAGCACGCGCTCGGCCGGCTCGAAGTCGAGCCCCGCCTGGAGATTGGGGTCGTACGCATCGGCGCCCGTCGCCCAGAAACCGCCGTAACCGAGCGCGTGAATTGCGTTGAGCATGTTCATGACCGCCGCGCCGACCGCGAGCAGTTGCTCCGATTCCGGAATGTGCGAATTGGGAACCGGCGCCGCGGCTATGACGATCACGAGCGGCGCCGTGTACGCGAGTTGCCGCCGTTGCTCGTGATCTGCGCGAGGCGTTGCCGGCTCGCGTCGCGCCGCGACATCGACGAGCACTTCGCCGAAATCGGCGCGCGCGTCGTCGCGAATCAGCGCGAAGCGCCAGGGGCGCAGCGCACCATGGTCCGGCGCCCGCATGGCGGCGTCGAAGATCAGACTTAGCTCGGTGTCACCGGGTCCCGGCTCGGCCAGCGGCCAGTGCGACTGGCGCGAAAGCAGCGTTTCGAAGAACGCTTGTTGTCGCGGCGAAACGGCGTCGTCGATCTGACGGATCTGAGAGGTATCCATGGCGGTGTGATTGAGTTTTCTGTCGGATGGATGATGACGACAATCGCACGGTAATGCAAATGATTCCTATTTGCTTGTCTGACGAATGATTTTGTTTTAAGCTGTGCCGTGATCGCCCGGAGACAAAGAGGGTGAGGGATGGACCTTGACACGCATCAAGGGCAACGAGTAAATTTAAATGCAAATGATTCGCATTTAATGCATAGTGATTCAAAATTCTGCCAGGCAATCTGCCGCGCTTTTGCGAGGGCTGCCCGGCATGTTTGGCCGTAAACCGACGTACAACTTCATTCAGGAGCCGCGATGAGCTGGGGTGACGAAAACACCAACTTCGTTGTCGTTGTAAATCACGAAGAGCAGTATTCGATCTGGCCTGACTACAAGGCGATTCCCGCCGGCTGGCGTGAAGCCGGCAAGTCGGGCAAGAAGGACGAATGCCTGCAATGGATCGACCGGGTCTGGACCGATATGCGTCCCCTGAGCTTGCGCAAGGCCATGGCCGGGAGCGCTGCGGCCGAAAGCGTACCCAATGCGTGATCAACGGGCGTCCAGCCGATGACCTCGTCGAATGGTCTGCCGCGTATGTCGGACCCGCTAATTCTCGTGTGTCTCGCGCATGCGGGCGGCAGCGTGGCGCTGTACCGGGACTGGCAGCCACGGTTGCCGTGGTTCGTGCAGGCGCGCATGCTCGAAGTGCCCGGCCACGGCATGCGCCGGTCCGTATCGCCGCATACCGAATGGCCCGCGCTCATCGCGCAACTCGCAGATGAACTGCTCGCGCTGGTCGGCGGCGCTCCGTTTGCGTTGTTCGGACACAGCATGGGCTCGCTCGTCGCACTCGAATTGATGCACGCGCTGCGCGAGCGGGGAGAACGCGCTCCTGTCTGGTTCGGTGCGTCGGCAACCATCACGCCAGCGCGTCGCAAGCACGAAACACATTGGCTGAACTGTTCGCAGAGCGAAATGATTGCTTGCCTGCGGGAGCGCGGCGGCACACCTGCTGAGCTGCTCGACGACGCGGAGTTCGTCGACTTCATGCTGCCGATTCTGCGCGCCGATTTCCACCTGTGCGGCGTGCATCCGGCGCATATTGCGGCGCGCGCCGATGCTTATCGCGCCATGCTGCCCGGAATGTCGAATACATCGGCCATGCTCGACTGTCCGATCGACGTGTTCATCGGCCGCGATGATCCCGCCACGGCAAACCGCGCGGATGTCGACGCCTGGGCAAGCGAGACACGCGGGCCATGCGCAGTCCACTGGTTCGACGGCGGGCACTTCTTCATCGACACGGCTCGCGAAGCCGTACTCGCAGCCGTGGCCAAAGCGCTCTTGCTGCATGGACAACCGGCGCAACGAGCGCAACCGGTGCGAGACGTCGCGGCATGACGAACCCTTAGCGCGGAGTGCTCGCGGGAATCGCTGACCTCGCGCACGCGGTAATCACTAATTGCAGTATTGGGGCAACCCGGAAAAGGAACGAATGACCATGAGCCAGGCTTCGCTGCCGATCTTCGATTTCTCGCCGTTCGTTGGGCACAGCGAGCGCTATGTGGCGCTCATCAAACAGTTTGCGGCGGCCGGGCCGTTTCGCAGCGCGACGGTCGACGAACTGCTGCTCGACGACGACTTCCATCGACGCCCGCTGCGGCCAGAGGACTTCGACTTCCTCAAGTTCATGAAACCCGTGCGCGAGCACAACGTCAGTCGTCTGCCGGCGCTTGCGTCCGGGCGCACGCTGATGTCGATCTACGAGCTCGACGTCGCGCGCCCGCCGATAGGCAGCGAGCCCGCCGACTGGCAGCGTTTTGCCGATTTCTATCGCGAAGATACGCGCGAACTCGGGGCGCAGATTGCGCCGTTCCTGGAAGCGTATGCGTTCGAATACCTGACGAAGGGCCTTGATACCCGCGAAAACACCGGCGCCGTGAGCGCGCGCCTGACGCGCATCGTCGACGACGAACTCGCATTCTGGAGCGCTACGTTCGAGCGGTTGATGAGCAACGACTACCTCGAACAAGGGCTGCGTTTCATCATGGTGCAGCGCTGGGCGCTCGCGGTATCGAAGCGCCGCGCGCTCGCGCGTGCCGGCGCAAGCGGCTTCTTCGACATGCTCGCGCCCGACGAGCGTCCGAGCCTTCACCGTCAGGTGCCTGACGACGCACTGTTCGAGCGCGTGGCCGAGGCAAGCTGCATTACGCGCCGGCAACATGCTTACTGGCAGTTTTATCTGCCGACGAGCATCGCGAAATGCAATCTGCTCTATGCGCTTGCTCGCCGTCCGGACCGCGCGTTCGGGCTCATCGGCGCGGCGTTCGCAGCCGAGGCGGAGTGGCTGGCGTTCGGGCTCGCGCTCGAACGGGCTTGCGCGCATCTGCAACCGGCCAGCCGCAGCCCGGCCGATTCCGAAGCACTGAGGGCCGCGCTGCAGCAGCGCTGCTTGCGTGCGCTGGAGCGTGTTGCCCAAGGCTTCGGCGATGTCGCGCGCGCTCAATGCGTGCAAGGCGTTGTCGCAGGCGAGCGCCTCGCGGAACGCGGGCGTTGGGATCTTGGCGAACAGTTGCGCTGGCTGTCGTCGATTCGCGAGTATGTGAACTTCGCGCATCGCATCAGCTCGCGCATCGACGCGGAGTGTCCCGGCATCGACCGTGAGACCTTCATCGAGCCTCAGGAAATGTGCTCGACGACGCACGTGCACAACGATCACCGTCTCGTCACGATCGAGGAGGGCGACATGCTGTTCTGGGGCAACGTCGGCATGCAGCTTTCGATGCACAAAGGCGACATGGTGCTGATTCCGGATGGCAGGCTGCACGGCTCGACGGTCGTATCGAACGAATGCACGTATCACCAGCCGATCATTCCCAACGATTGGGTCGAGGCCCTCGTGGCCGAGTTCGACGAACCGGCGGCGGCTTCGACATGACAGCAGCAGATAGCGCGGTACATCCGTAACCGATCGGCAACAAGCTGGTAACAAGGTAGCAACGAGCCGGCGGCACCATGCAGGCGCTAACGGCGGAGATCGACAAAAAATGCGCCTCTTCCCCACGACAGCAATATCGACGTTCCGGCCACGCAGGCTGGGATGCCTCGCGCGTTCGACGCGCGCAACAGTTGGTCAGGAAGAGAGAGCGAACGATGCAAGCAGGCAACAGTGCTATCGCAGAGGCCGATCGGTTCGAGGTCAGCGACTGGAAGAGCCGGATCATTGCCGGCAGAGCGACGGGCGCGGCGGTGTCCGCGCCTGCGTGGCTGGACGCTTCGTATGCCACGCTGCGCGAGCAGGTGCTCGACCCGGCGTATCCGTGCTTTTTCGGCACGATGGCCGAGCGGCGCGGCGAGATGTTCTACTCGTTCGTCAACGGGCGCGATTTGCGCGACCTGCCCGCGACGATGCAAACGTTCGCGGAGCTCGCCGTGCAGCCCGAGTACAGGAGAAACAACATCGCGGTATTTTTCGAGCCGGACCCTCAGCCGCTTGCGCACGATGCGTACCGGACATTGTTCTGGAGCATCCTGCAGCAGCTGCACGACGGCGATCCGGATCCCGCGGCCGACCAGCAGCCGGACCCGATAGACGAGGCGTGGGAGTTTTCATATGCGGGCGTGCAGATGTTCGTGGTGTGCGCGTGCCCGTCATTTCGCGCGCGCCATAGCCGCAACCTGGGGCCGGGCATGGTGCTGCTGTTTCAACCGCGCTCGGTGTTTGTCGATACGATCACGAACAAGGTCATTGGCCGCGAGGCACGCAATCAGGTGCGCAAGCGTCTGGAAACATGGGACGAGATTCCCGCGCATCCCGATCTCGGCTTTTATGGCGACCCGGGCAATCTCGAATGGAAGCAGTACTTTCTCGACGATGCAAACGCGCCCATCGAGGAGCGCTGTCCGTTTCTGAAACGCCGCGCGCAGGCACGCGACACAGCGTCGGCGCAAGTGCAGTCCATGCAGGCCCGCCGTCAGGTGGCTCCGCAAGACGCGCGCAATGAACACGAAAGAGGCTTCGCGCAAAAAGACGCTGCGCGAGGCGCCGATAACTGACGCGGCCGGTGCACGAGGACGTCTGCACGACGCTTGCGGCATTCGCTAGTGCGAGCCGACCTGCCGTCTTCCTGCTCTCATGCCGCAACGAAAGGAGATTCATGTCCGTACTTTTGCAACTGGTCAGCAAGTCACGCTGGATGATCGCAGCGGCGCTCATCGCAAGTGTGCTCGGCGGCCTCGGCAATGCGGCGCTGCTCGCCCTGATCAATCAGGCGCTGGTCGCGACGCCGCAGGGGCTCGCGCGCCTCGGCTGGCAGTTCCTTGCGATCGGCCTCGGCGTTCTGGCGATGCGCGCGCTCGCACAGTCGCTCTTCATGTGGCTCGGCCAGCAGGCGAAGGCGACGCTTCGCATGCGCACCATTCGTCGTATCGGCGACGCTGCGTTCGCGCAGCTGGAGAAGCAGGGCGCGGCGAAATCGCTCGCGGTGCTCACGCAGGATCTCGACACCATCGTGGTGTTTTTCGTGAGCATGCCGTCGCTCGCGATGCAAAGTGCAGTGATAGTCGGTTGTCTTGCCTATCTCGGCTACATGTCGTGGCCGATTCTGCTGGTCGCGATCGTGACTATCGTGCTCGGCATGGCAGGCTTTCGCTACGCGCACAGCCGCGCAATGTTTCATCTGCGCGCGTCGCGCAAACGCGAGGACGATCTCGTCAAGCACTTCCGCGCACTCTTCGACGGTGCAAAGGAACTGAAGCTGCACCGCGCCCGCAAACACGCGTTCGTCGAAGACACGCTCGCAAGCAACGTCGAGGAGGTGCGTGTGCAGCGCACGCGCGGCTACATGCTGTATGCGGCTGCGTCCAGTTGGGGCAACTTCATTCTGTTCGCGTTCATCGGCCTTACGCTCTTCGTGTTCGCGCGCTACATCAAAGTCGATCCGCATGTCATGTCCGGCTATGCGATCGTGTTCGTCTACATGATCATGCCGATAGAGGCCGTGCTTTCTGCTATTCCGAGCCTTAGTTCGGCGCGCGTCGCGCTCGAACGAATCGAGCAGGTCAACGCGGAACTGCCGCGCGAAGTCATGCTCGAGCCGCCCGTCGCCGCATCGTTCGACACCATCGCGCTCGACGGCGCCACGCACCGTTACTTTCGCGAGAAAGAGAATGAGGTGTTCATGCTCGGGCCGATCGATCTCGCATTCCGGCGCGGCGAGCTCGTTTATCTGATCGGCGGCAACGGCAGCGGCAAGACCACGCTCGCAAAGATGCTGGTTGGCTTGTACGTGCCGGAAAGTGGCAGGGTGTTGCTGAACGGCGAGCCTGTCGACGAAGCACGGCGCGATGCGTACCGCCAGCATTTCTCGGTCGTGTTTAGCGACTTCTTCCTGTTCGACACACTGCTCGGCATGCATACCGAAGGACTCGACGCGCTCGCGCAGCAACTGCTGGTGGACCTGCAGCTCGACCACAAGGTGAGCGTGAAGGACGGCAAGTTCTCGACGCTCGATCTCTCGCAGGGGCAGCGCAAGCGGCTCGCGCTTGTCGTCGCGTATCTGGAGGACCGGCCGTTCTATGTGTTCGACGAATGGGCGGCGGATCAGGACCCGCTTTTCAAGGACGTGTTCTATAAGCGTCTGCTTCCCGAACTCAAGGCGAAGGGCAAGACCGTGCTCGTCATCACACATGACGACCGCTACTTCCATCTTGCAGAGCGCTTTATCAAACTCGATTTCGGTCAGATCGTCGAGGACGGGCCGGGCGCCGCGCATGCGGCGAACCTCACGTCCGTTGATAACTGATCAGGATGCCTCCGCACATGAATGCCAATCTATCCATTGATTCCGCGCGCGCCGTGCACGGCGAACCGATGTACGAACTCGATGACGTGTCGTTTCGCATCGGCGAGCGGGTGTTGTTGCATCCGCTTGCGCTCACTCTGCCGAGAGGTCGCGTGTGCGGCCTGATCGGTCACAACGGCTCCGGAAAATCGACTCTGCTTAAACTGCTTGCGCGTCAGCAGTCGCCCACGGCGGGCACGCTGCGTTTCGCGGGCCGCCCACTGCGCGAGTGGGAGAACCGCGAGTTCGCGCGACAGGTGGCCTATTTGCCGCAGCAGCAGCCGGCCGCGAGCGGCATGACGGTGCGCGAACTGGTTGCGCTCGGCCGTTATCCATGGCACGGCGCGCTCGGCCGCTTTACCGGCGTGGACGCTGAGAAGGTTCATGAAGCGATGGAGCTGACCGACATTACCCGGTTCGGGGATCGTGCAGTGGACAGCCTGTCGGGCGGCGAGCGGCAACGCGCATGGATCGCGATGCTGGTCGCGCAGGATAGCCAGTGCCTGCTGCTTGACGAGCCGATCTCCGCGCTCGATATCGCGCATCAGATCGAAGTGCTCGATCTCGTGCGCACGCTGAGTCAGCAGCGCGGTCTTGGCGTGGTCGTCGTGTTGCACGACATCAATATGGCCGCGCGTTTCTGCGACGACCTGATCGCGTTGAAGCACGGCCGCCTGCTAGCAAGTGGCACCGCGCCAGAGTTGATCGAGGAGAAGATGCTCGGCGCGATCTACGGCGTGCCGATGGGCACGGTCGCGCATCCGCGCGGCGGCATGCCAATCAGCTTCGCGTATTGAACGGCATGCGCATGCCGGCTCTTGCATCGTCACGATGCATCGCTGCCGGCATTGCATGACCGACAGCAGATAACGGCGCTCCCAAGAGACGCCTTGCTTTCCCCGCAATGACGAATTCAGGTTGTCGACGCAAGCATGCGTCGGCGACGGTCTGCGTGCGCCGCGCTGATGCGGTGCACGGCGAAGACGACCGCGCGGCGCGCGGTAAATCTCGGGAGGCGAGGATGTCTGTTATCAATACGCCGCGCCAGGATGGCGTGAACCTGCATGCAGCGGGTGCGGCCACCGCGGAGAACGCGGCAGAAGATAGAGCGGATCGTGGCGCAGGTGACGTTGCGGCGATTACGGCTGCCGATTCCGCGTCCGGTAGCGCAACGAGCGCAACGGCCAACGCAACGGCCAATGCAACGGCCAATGCAATGGCCAACGCAACGGCCAACGCAACGGCCAACGCAACGGCCAACGCAGCGCCCCACGCAACGGCCAACGCAATGGCCAACGCAACGGCCAACGCAACGGCCAATGCAACGGCCAATGCAACGGCCAACGCAATGGCCGAAACCGTAACGGCCAACACAGCGCCCCACACCGCGAACTGGGCCGCAGCGCCAGCAAACGACCTCGTCTCGGTGATGAAGTTGCACGTCAGCCAGCGCCCCGATCAATTGGCGGTGCGATTTCTCGCTGACGGCGACGCCGACGCACGCGAACTCACGTACGCGGCGCTCGACGAGCGCGCGCGGCGTCTCGCCGCCGTGCTCCGCCGCCATGGCGCGCCGAACGATCGCGTGCTGCTGATGCTGCAAAGCGGGCTCAATTACATCGTGTCGTTCTTCGCGTGCCAGTACGCAGGGATGATTGCGGTTCCCGCGTATCCGCCCGATGCGCCGCAAAGCGCACACCTCGCGCGGCTGCGGCGCATCGCCGGCGATTGCATGGCGCGCATCGCGGTGCTCGATCGGGCATCGCATGAGTCGTTTGCCAGCATCAGCGACGAGCTTTCTTTGCATGGCGCGACGTTGTTGTCGCCCGACGCCGTCGATACGGACGTTCACGGCGGTGGCAACGGCTTTTGCATCGACAGCGCGGCGCCCGATGCAGTGTCGTTTTTGCAATACACGTCCGGCTCTACGTCGTCGCCGAAAGGGGTAATCGTTAGTCATGCGAACATATGCGCGAATGTCAGCGCAATGTCGCGAGGCATGGGTTGCCGTGCCGGCGACCGGATGTTCTCATGGCTGCCGCTGTATCACGACATGGGCTTGATCGGCAGCGTGCTGATGCCGGTCTTGTGCGGCTTCCAGGTCACGCTGATTTCGCCGTTGCATTTTCTCGAACGCCCGGCGCGCTGGCTCGCGGGTATCGCGCGTGAGCGCGCGACGGTGACGGGCGGCCCGGACTTCGCGTATCGGCTGTGTACCGACCGCGTGCGCGATGCGCAACTGGCCGGGCTCGACCTGTCGTCGCTGCGTGTCGCGTTTTGCGGTTCGGAGCCTATTCGCCAGACTACCCTCGACGGCTTCGCCGCGCGTTTCAGCACGCACGGCCTCGATCCGCACGCGATGCATGCGTGCTACGGCCTCGCCGAGGCAACGCTGTTTTTCACGGGCGTCGAGGTCGGCTCGGGCGCACCCGAGACGCGCTTCTCTGCATCGGCGCTTGCGCGGCGCGTGCCGGTCGCGTTGCCGGTCGGCCGCGGAAACGACAGCGAAAAGCATGGCGAAAAAGATAACGCAGCCGACGACGACACCAAGGCCGTGGTCAGCTGCGGCGTGACCGCGTTGGGCCATGCGCTCGCGATCGTCGATCCGGATACTTGCGAGCGTTTGCCGGATCGGCACGTCGGCGAAGTGTGGTGCAGCGGCCCGAGCATCACTCGCGGTTACTGGCGCAATCCCGAAGCGAGCGCTGCGGTGTTCCTCGACGACGCACCGGGTTTTCCGGGACGTTGGCTACGCACCGGCGACCTCGGCTTCGTCGAACGCGGCCAATTTTTCTTCTGCGGACGCCGCAAGGACCTGATCGTGCTGCGTGGCGAAAACATCTATCCGCAGGATCTTGAAACAGTGCTGGCCGATCGCGTCGAATGGCTGAGGCGCGGGCGCGTCACCGCGTTCCCCGTCGAAGCGGCCGACGGCGCCGAGGCCATCGGCGTCGCCGCCGAAGTGCCGCGCGGCAGGGCGCGGCAGGTGGCGCTCGAGACCATCTTCGCCGCGATCGCGGTCGCGCTCGGCGACGCGTTCCAACATGAAGCGGCGTTGATCCTGTTACTCGAACCGGGCGATTTGCCACGTACGTCGAGCGGAAAACTGCAGCGCAGTGCGTGTGTTGCCGCGTGGCAGAGCGGCGCACTCGTGCCGTTCGCAGTGCGCGATGCCAGGTTCGAGCGGCCGCAACGCATTGAAACGGACACAGCACCGGCGGATGCAATTCCGGTTGCCGGTTGCGGCGACATGCTGACACCCACCGCGCACGCTATCGCACAAGTATGGAGCGAGGTTCTCGACGTGCCGACGCCGTGTGCATCGGATGATTTCTTTGCGCTCGGCGGCCGTTCGCTGCTGGCAGCGAAGGTCGCGTCGCGGCTGCGCGCGCGGTTCGATCGCGACGTGCCAGTCGGTCTGTTGTTCAGCCACCCGACGCTCGCGAACCTTGCCGCGGCGCTCGATGCTCGCTGGGCGACGCCGGCGAACGCGCTCGCTCCGGTTGCGCCGCTCGCGCGCCGCGCCGAAAGCGAGCGCGGCGAGGCGCCGCTATCTCTGCCGCAGGAGCGTTTATGGATGCTGTGGCAACTCGATCCGGACAGCCCCGCGTACAACATTTCTGCTGCACTTTCGCTGACGGGGCCGCTCGATGCGGATGCCGCCAGAACCGCGCTCGACGCTGTGGTACGCCGCCACGAGATGCTCCGTACGCGCTTTGCCGATGTCGACGGCGTGCCGCGTCAACTGGTCAGGCCCGTGGCTGACACGACCGATGCGTGGCGCTGGGAATGCGTGAACGCGCTGGAACTCACCACCGGCGACTTCCACGCGCAGTTGCGCCGACGCGCTCGCGAGCCCTTCGACCTGACGCTCGGCCCGCTCTTTCGCGCGGCGCTGTTTGTCCGCGGCCCGGAGCAGTATGTGCTGCATATCGTGATGCACCACATTGTCTGCGATGGCTGGTCGGTCAATGTGCTGCTGCGAGATTTTGCGGCCGCCTATCGCGCGGCGCGGCTCGGCGGCATGCCGGCTTTGCCGGCGCTGGCTGTCCAATATGCGGATTACGCCGCATGGCAACGCGCGCGATTTTCCGACGACGGCCACGGCGGCGTGGAACTCGCTGCGCAACTCGATTACTGGCGCAACCGTCTGGCGGGCTACGACGCGGTGCTCGATCTGCCGACCTTGCATGAGCGCGGCCGTCCCTATGAGCCTCGTGCCGAGCGTGTCGGCGCCGATATACCGGCCATGCTCGCGAGCCGTTTGGAGGCGCTCGCGCGCGAGCACAACGCCACGCTGTTCATGGTGCTGCTTGCCGCGTTCGCCGCGCTGCTGTCGCGTTACAGCGGTGCGCACGACGTGGCGATTGCGGTGCCCGTCGCCGGCCGCGACCGGATCGAAACGGAGGAGCTGATCGGCTTCTTCATCAACACGCTCGCGATGCGCGCTTCCGTGAAAGGCGCGAAGTCGTTCGCGACGCTGCTGCATGAGGTGCGTGACGACAGCATCGACGCGCAGACGAACGCCGACGTGCCGTTCGAACGCGTCGTGGCCGCGCTGCAGGTCGGCCGGCGCGCGGGCGTCAGCCCGCTTGCGCAGATCAAGTTCGTGCTGCACGACGAGTTCGAACGCGCGCTCGATCTTGGCGGCGTGCGCTGCGCGCTGGTCGACGCCGACGCGAGCGACGCGCGGTTCGAAATCGCGCTCGACGTGTTTCGCGAGGGCGTGCGCGGACTGCGCTGCGTTTTGGCGTACGCCGCCGAGCTTTATGACGACGCCTTTATCGCGCAGTTCTCGCGGCACTACGTCGATCTGCTCGAACAGATCGCCGACACGCCGGAGCGCGCGATCGGCGAATTCAATCTCGACAACGATGAAGCGGTCGACGGCATTGCGCCAGTCGCTGGGGCGTACTCGCTTTGAGTATGCGGCCGCCGTCCTGACATCGCATCGACGCATCGAGCCCGCGCTTGCCGGCGCGGGTGCAAGACACCTGGATCACACCACGGACACCATGCAAGCTATCTCTTTCGACACCGACTTTTTGCCCGCCCGCGTCGCGCGGTTTGCCATCGAACGGCCGGATGCCGTTGCGCTTGTCGACAGCACGGGACCGCTGGTCTGGCGTGATCTGTGGCAGTGGTCCGGCAGGCTAGCCTCGGCGCTCGTCGCTGAAGGTGTGCGGCCCGGCGATCGCGTGGTGCTCGCATTACCGCGCTGCACGGCGTTCGTTGCGGCGATTCTCGCAGTGTGGCGGGTGCGCGCATGCTATGTGCCGCTCGACCCGGCGCTTCCGGAAGCGCGGCTGCGCTGGCAGGCCGAGGACTGCGGCGCGCGCGTGGTGATGACGGGCGCTGCGCTGACAAGTGGGACGTTGGATGCGGTGGTGGAGGGTGTCGCAGCTGATACAGCTCATGCAACCAACGCCGCAATCAGAACCGACGGCCCGAGCTGGCTGCCCGAGGGCGTGACGACACTCGACCCGCATGCGTTCCGCGTCCCTGACGAAGCCGTGGCCAAGGCGCTCGACACAACTAACGCATCAGGCAGCGAGACCTTTCACCACGCGATGTCCGGTCCATCGAGCGACGACAGCGTCCTCATCTGGCCCGCGTACGTGATCTACACGTCGGGCTCGACCGGCCGGCCGAAGGGTGTCGTGCTCAGTCATGCGGCGCTCGCCGCTTATTTGCAGGGTCTTTCCGAACGGCTGCCCGAAGGTATTGCAAGCGCCGCGTATCTGTCGACCACCGCCGCCGATCTTGGCCACACGTCGTTGTTCGGCGCGCTGTGGCACGGCTGGGCTCTGCATCTGATCGACGCCGACGTCGCCGCCGATCCGGACGCCTTTGCCGCCTACATGCACACGCACTCGGTCGACCTGCTCAAGATCGTGCCGAGCCATCTCGACGCGCTGTTGCAAGCGCAATCGGTGGAATGGGTGCTGCCGCGCCGCTGTCTCGTGCTGGGCGGCGAGCCGGCGCCGACGCGTCTGGCCGCGCGCATCGCGACGTTGCGGCCCGAATGCCAGTTGATCAACCACTATGGGCCGACCGAGACCGCGGTCGGCGTACTCACGCGCGCGGGCGCGCAAAGTCACGCGGGGACGCTTCCGCTCGGCAAGCCGCTCGCGCACGTGAAGGCTCGCATCGTGGATGCCGACGGTAATGCGGTGCCCAAAGGTGCAGCTGGTGAGCTGTGCATCGGCGGCGCGAGCGTGGCGCACGGCTATCTGAACAGACCTTCGCTGACGGCGGAGCGCTTCGTGCCCGATCCCGACGGTAACGGCGCGCGGCTCTACCGGACGGGCGATAGAAGCCGCCGTCTGCCGGACGGCGAATACGCGTTTCTCGGCCGCCTCGACGACCAGGTGAAGATCCGCGGCTTTCGTGTCGAGCCGGAAGAGGTCGCCGCGCGCCTGCGCAACGAGCATGGCGTGCGCGACGCAGTGGTGATCGCCTACGCGGATAGCGACGGCGCCGCGCCTCGCCTCGTCGCGTACCTGAGTGCCGCAGAACCGCTCGACGTCGAGGCGATCCGCAGCCGTCTCGCCGCGGAACTACCGGACTACATGGTGCCGTCGTCGCTTCAGGTGCTGGCCGCGTTGCCGCTGACCCCGAACGGCAAGATCGACCGTGCCGCGTTGCCGGCGCCGCTGCAGGAAAACACGGCGGGCGCCGCGCGTGTCGAGCCGCGCAATGACGCGGAACGCACGCTGATCGGAATCTGGAAGCTGGTGCTCAAGCGCGATGACATTGGCGTAACGGACAACTACTTCGAAATCGGCGGGGATTCGATTCTCAGCCTGCAGATCATTGCCAGGGCGCGCGGCGCGGGACTCAAGCTCACGCCGAAACAGATGTTCGACCACCCGACGATCGAGGCGGCGGCGCGCGTCGCGGTCCCGATGAAGGTGGCGTCCGGCCATGGGAGCGCTGGAGAGAAAAGCGGCGGGGCGAAGCAGCGGACAAGCGCAGGCTCGACTGAGCAGGCAGGCACGACGACACAGACCAAGACAGGCGAGTGGACCCGCGCCGACGCCAGCACGAGTCACGCAACGGCACATGCCGCCGCAACACCGCCGCGCACCACGCAGGTCGCCGACGACGATCGCTGGTTCGCCGAAGCCGGTGTTTCGCGCGACGCCGTCGACGCAGTCTATCCAGCCACGCCGATGCAGCAGGGTCTGCTATTTCACGGCATGCTCGATGGCGAGCCAGGCATGTACGTATCGCAATTGCGCCTCACGATCGACGGCTTGAGGATCGACACCATGCGCGCGGCGTGGGACGCTGTGATCGCCCGTCACCCGGTTTTGCGCACGCGCTTCGTGTGGCCGGCCGGTGGCGAGCCGTTGCAGATCGTCGAGCGGCGCGTGCGCATGCCGTTCGAATTGCATCCACGTGATGCACTAGTTGTGCCGGTTCCGATCGCCGCGCTCACTGCGGCGGCATCGACGGAAGAGCAGTACGACGCCGCATACGAAGCCGCACGCGAGGCGATTGCCACGCGCGGTTTCGAGCCGGACGTCGCGCCGCTGATGCGCGTCGATGTCTTCGAGCGCCCCGACGGCGCGCACGATCTGCTGTGGACTCACCATCACGCGTTGACCGATGGCTGGAGCACCGCGCAGGTCGTCAGCGAAGTCGCGCGCGCGTATGCGGCGCTCGACGCGGGCGGCGTCCCCGACACGTCGCCGGCGGCGCCGTACGCGGATTACGTCCACTGGCTGCGCGGCCAACCCGATACGGCTCCGTTCTGGCGCGCACGGCTCGCGACGCGCGATGAACCGGCGCGCGTAGCCGATGCGCTCGACGGTGCTTTGCGTGCGTCGTCTGAAAAGGGCGCCGATGGCGTAGCGGCACAAGCGCTGATCCGCGAACTCGACGGCCCGTCTCACGCGCGGTTGACGCGCGCTGCGCGTCGCGCACAGGTCACGCTGAATACGCTTGTCCAGGCAGCGTGGGCGCTCGCGCTCGCACGTTTCTCCGGGCGCACGCAAGTGACGTTCGGCATGACGGTGTCTGGCCGCCCGGTCGATCTGCCGAATGCGCAATCGATAGTCGGTCTGTTCATCAACAGCTTGCCGTTGTGGGTCGATGTGAAATCCGACGCGACGGTGCGCTCCTGGCTCGGCGCGCTGCAGCGGCAAAACGCGGAGTTGCGCGACGTCGAGCACACGCCGCTCGCGAGCTTGCAGCAATGGGCGAACTCGAACGTCGATGCGCTGTTCGATAGCCTGATCGTCTTCGAAAATTATCCGCTCGACGACGCGCTCGATGCGCTTGGCGACGTGCCGCGTATTCGCGCTGTCGACGCACGCAACCGCAGTCATTTTCCGCTGATGCTGGTCGTCGCGCCGCGTCATGTAGGAGGCGGCGACGCGCTGAGACTGGAGTGGCACAGGCATGCCGACAGCGTGTCCGAGCATGGGGTTGCGCGCATCGCGAAGTATTTCGAGCGGATGCTGGACTGCCTCGCGACCGCGCTCGTTGAAGGCGACGATCCGCACGTGCGGCTGCGCGATCTGCCGACCGACGACGCTCCATCTGCAAAGCCGCCACGTCTGCCATCCACGTTCGCCTACGAGCCGGTGACGGCGCGGATCGCCGCTCAGGCGCGTGCGCGGCCCGAAGCGGTCGCGCTGGTCGATGGCGATGAGCAGGTGACGTATGCGCAGCTCGATGCCTGGTCGCGCGCCATCGCGCATGAGTTGCGGCGTCTCGGCGCGACGGCGGAAACGCGCGTGGGCGTCGCAATGCAGCGCTCTGCTGCGCTGGTTGCGTCGCTGCTCGGCGTGTTGCGTGCAGGGGCGGCGTATGTGCCGCTTGATCCGTCGTACCCGGCCGGGCGCCTCGCGCATATCGTCGACGACGCGCAGCTTCGGCTGATCGTGACCGATGCGTCGAGCCTCGCGCAGCATGCGTCGCTGTTCGACTCGCGGCCCACCGTCGATGCGGTGGCGCTGCGCGATGCGGCGCCTGCCGATGCTACGGGCGATGCTACGGGCGATGACGCGGACGATGCGGGTGCATACCCGCATCCGCAACAACTGGCCTACGTGATCTATACGTCGGGCTCGACGGGCGTACCGAAGGGCGTGGGCATCACGCATGAGAACGTCGCGCGTTTGTTCGATGCAACGCAGTCGCGCTTTGCATTCGACGCACAGGACGTGTGGACGCTGTTCCATTCATACGCATTCGACTTCTCCGTGTGGGAGATTTTCGGGGCGCTCGTGCATGGCGCGCGGCTCGTGATCGTGCCGCACTGGATCGCTCGCGAACCCGCGGCATTCCATGCGCTTTTGCGCAAGGAACGGGTGACGGTGCTGAACCAGACGCCGTCGGCCTTCGTGCAACTGATCCAGACCGATGACGCCAACACGCTCGACTCGCTGCGCGCGGTGATTTTTGGCGGCGAGCGTCTTGAGCCGGCATCGCTGGCGCGATGGGCGGAGGGCGCGCGCCGCAAGGGAACATTGCCGGCGCTCGTGAACATGTACGGGATCACGGAAACAACCGTGCATGTGACGCACCGGACACTGGACGAAGGGGCGTTGCGCGACGGGCGCAGCGTGATCGGCGCGCCGCTCGATGACCTCACGCTGCACGTGCTCGACGCGGATCTGAACCGCGTGCCGGTTGGGGCGGTGGGCGAACTGTATGTGGGCGGCGCGGGTCTTGCGCGCGGCTATCTGGGCCGCGCCGCGCTGAGCGCGCAACGCTTCGTGCCGGACCCGTATGGTGCGCCGGGTGCGCGGCTGTACCGTTCGGGCGACCTCGCGCGACGCTTGCCCGATGGCGACCTCGAGTATCTGGGCCGTAACGACGATCAGGTGAAGATTCGTGGCTTCCGTATCGAACTGGGTGAGATTCAGACGGCGCTGCGGGCGCATCCGGAAGTGCAGGACGTGGCGGTGCTGGTGTCGGGCCAGGGCGACGACAACAACGCCAACGACAACCGGCGCCTGATTGCCTACGTAGTGCCACGCGGCGGACCCGATGCAGGCGATGCCGGACGCTGGCAGACGTGGCTCGCCGCGCGTCTGCCGGGGCACATGGTGCCGTCGTCGTATGTGGAGCTTGAGCGATTTCCGCTGACGCCGAACGGCAAGCTCGATCGCCGTGCATTGCCTGCGCCGGAGGTGGCCAATTCAAGCCGCGCGACTTATGTCGCACCGCACGGCGAAACACAGATAAAGCTTGCCGCGATCTGGCAACAGGTACTCGGCGTGGAGCGCGTCGGCGCACACGACGATTTCTTCCTCCTTGGAGGCCATTCACTGCTGGCAGTGCGTGTCCTGTCGGCCGTGCGTACCGTCTTCGGCGACGCGCCCGGGCTGCGAGCAGTGTTCGAACATCCGCGTCTCGAAGACTTCGCGACGCTGCTGAGCGCCGCGCAATCCGCTGGGGCCGACGACGGCGCGCTGACGTCGGCGTCTGGCGTTGCGGTTGCTGCTGATGGTGATGCCGCTGCGCTCTCCATCACCGCTGCCGTCACCGCCGCCGACATCGCCCGTCAAGCAGACGTCACCGCGCCAATGCCGCTTTCACCGTCGCAGCAAAGCTTGTGGTTCCTGTGGAAGCTCGATCCTCAGAGCGTGGCATATCACGTGAACGGTGCGCTCCGCTTCGACGGCCAGCTCGACGTCGATGCGCTGCGTGCAGCGTTCGTCTCGCTGGGCAAGCGGCATCCCGCACTGCGGATGCGTTTCGCCGAGATAGAAGGCGTTCCATACCAGCGCATCGACGGTGCATGCCGCAGCGAGATCCGCCTGCTCGATTTGCCGAACACGAACAACGACACCAGCGAGGAAGCGCTGGCCGCGTGTCTCGGCGCGCTCGTTCGCACGCCGTTCGACCTGAGCGCCGAGCCGCCCGTGCGCGCGACGCTCGTGCGCATGGCGGATGACGGTCACGTGCTGCATCTGGTGCTGCATCACATCGTTAGCGACGACTGGTCGCTCGGTCTCCTGTTCGCCGATTTCTCGCGCCTGTATCGCGACTACTGCGCAGCGGGTCCTGCTGCGTCCGTGACATCTGTCGCGTCTATCGCCGACGATGAGCGCGTCGCCGCCACATCGGCCGCCGCTTATCGCGAACTGATATCGGCGCGCGCGGCTCGACTGACGCCCGAGCGCGAGTTGCAACAACTCGAATGGTGGCGCGCAGCGCTCACGAATGACGACGAGTCTCCCGCGACACTTGCGCTGCCATACGATCGAACGCGCTCCGGCTCGCGCTGCGCGCCCGGCGCGCGTCATCGCGTGCGCGTGCCCGCCGGCACAGCGTATGCGTTGCGCGCGCTCGCAAGCGCACGTCGCGCGACGCTCTTCATGACGCTTCTCGCCGCAGTCGACGCGCTGCTTTACCGATATTCGGGCCAGTCCGACATTCGCCTCGGCGTGCCGCTCGCAGGCCGCGATCTACTGGGAGCCGCGGACGTCGCGGGCTTCTTCGTCAACACTGTCGTGATTCGCACCGCGCCGCGCGGCGAAACGCGCGCGGCACAACTCATCGACGATGTGCGTGAGCGGCTGCTCGGCGCTTACGCGAACCAGGATGTGCCGTTTGCGAGCGTCGTCAAGGCGGTGCAACCGGAGCGCGACCTGGCGCAGACACCGCTCTTTCAGGTGCTCGTCAATCAGCAACAGCGCCATGATCTCGCTGCATCGTTCGGCGAGCGACTGCGCGTGACGGTGCAGGAAGTCGACAACGGCGAGGCGCAATTCGATCTGATGCTCAATATCGCCGAGGCCGCCGACGGCGCGATCGACCTGGCGTTCACGTACGCGACTGACGTCTTCGACGCGTCCACCATCGAACGGTTAGCGCGTAATCTCACGGGCTTGCTTGAACAGTGGAGCGCGGCTCCCGATGCACGGATTGCATCGTTCGAACTGCCTGAACTCGGTGATCAACCGTCGCCACGTCTGCCGTCCACGTTCGCCTACGAACCGGTGACGGCGCGGATTGCCGCGCAGGCGCGCGCGCGGCCCGAAGCGATCGCGCTAATCGATGGCGATGAGCATGTGACGTATGCGCAACTCGATGTGTGGTCGCGCGCGATCGCGGATGAGTTGCGGCGTCTTGGCGCGACGGCGGAAACGCGCGTGGGCGTCGCAATGCAGCGCAGCGCTGCGCTGGTTGCGTCGCTGCTCGGCGTGTTGCGCGCGGGGGCGGCGTATGTGCCGCTCGATCCGTCGTACCCGGCCGGACGCCTCGCGCATATCCTTGACGATTCGCAGCTTCGGCTGATCGTGACCGATGCGTCGAGTCTCGCGCAGCATGCGTCGCTGTTCGGCTCGCGGCCCACCGTCGATGCGGTGGCGCTGCGCGATGCTGCGCCTGCCGATGCCACGGGCGATGACACGGCCGATGCCGAGGCGTCCCCGCATCCGCAACAACTGGCCTACGTGATCTATACGTCGGGCTCGACGGGCGTACCGAAAGGCGTGGGCATCACGCATGAGAACGTCGCGCGCCTGTTCGACGCAACGCAGTCGCGCTTTGCCTTCGACGCGCAGGACGTGTGGACGCTGTTCCATTCTTACGCATTCGACTTCTCCGTGTGGGAGATTTTCGGGGCGCTCGTGCATGGCGCGCGGCTCGTGATCGTGCCGCACTGGATCGCTCGCGAACCCGCGGCATTCCA
>Ga0209233_1000181_pt1 | contig 138699 bp, 130 predicted proteins | sample AraplaCL_Cvi_mCL_FD_184269 | JGI IMG/M metagenome (GOLD analysis project Ga0209233, IMG submission 184269) | Arabidopsis root microbial communities from the University of North Carolina, USA - plate scrape CL_Cvi_mCL (SPAdes) (version 2) | ecosystem: Host-associated > Plants > Roots >...
TTCGGAGGCTTGTTCCTATGTTGCTTCGCCATGTGGAGCGCCACCTGCGGCGCTTTGGCGTTCCTCCCGCGCGCTTCGGCATCGAGGCGGTCAAGGATCCCAGATTTGTATTCGACCTGCGCAACGGGCGCGAGCCGCGCGCCCGGACGGTTGCCCGCGTCGAGGCCTATATCGCACGCGTGGAATCGGAGGTTGCCGGATGATGGCGCCTTCGCCTTTGTTCATTCCCCAGCCGGTCCTGTGGACATTGCTCGGCTATCAGTTCGAGGCTCAGGACCGCCCGAGCCACGCCGAAATCGACCCTGGTCCCGGCATCTTCTACGTAGAGACGCTCGAAGAAGTCGATCTGAGCGTGAAGGTATCCTTCCTCGCACCGCAGATCGTGAAATGCATCGTCGAGGGACGCCATCCAGCCGACCTGACCCCGCGCGACTTAATGGAAGTCGAGCTACCGTCCTGCTGGACAGCGCAGCATGCGATGCTGGGCATCGGCTGACAGCCGCATCCTCACAAAGGAAATCGCCCCGCTGCCGAAGAGACAGCGGGGCGAAGTGTCAGAGCGGGAGCTCAGCACTCCCATTCCACAACGACAATCAGCGGCACAAAAATAGGTTGCAGGCCGGGCCTATCGCTATTTTATTTGGGGATAACGCGCAGGCTGGTGAGGTCTGGGATTAGGATAATTTATGGTCGGGGAGACAGGATTCGAACCTGCGGCCCCCTGGTCCCAAACCAGGTGCGCTACCAGACTGCGCCACTCCCCGACGCTTTTGAGCCCGATTGCCTGAGGTGAAGCGCAAGGCACTTCGCCGGGTGACGTGAATCGGGCTGTCACTTGAAGGGCTCGCGCTTAGCCGAGGTTTGGCGTCAGTGAAAGTCGCGGCTTGCCGGTAAAATGCGCACGTTGCGCGGATGGCGCCCGCGCGGGACATGATCGCGCGACATTTGCGGATGTTCGAACACGTCGGCGCGGCTTAGCTGCGGGCGGGCCTGATGGTCCTCGGACAGGCGTTCGAGTTCGGCGGTGCGATCGACCACGTGCGCGCCCATCAGATGGATCACGCCTTCCTCGCTATGCTGGATGATGCCGTGTATCTCCATCAGGCGCGAGGCCATCACCGGGCGGCGATATTTCTCGAAATCGCGCGCCCACAAGAGCGCGTTGGTGATGCCGGTCTCGTCTTCCAGCGTGATGAAGATCGCCTTGCCCTCGCCCGGACGCTGACGAACCAGCACCACACCGGCCACCTTGGCGCGGGTGCCATCCTTCGCCCGGCGCACTTGTTCCGAACTCAGCACGCCTTCGCGTGCGAAGACCGGACGCAGGAAGGACATGGGATGCGCCTTCAGCGACAGGCGCGTGGTCTGGTAATCGGCCGCGACATGCTCGCAGAGCGGCATGGCGGGAAGCGCGGGATCATCCTCTTGTCCCAGCTCGCGCGCATCGGCGGCGGCGAAGAGCGGCAAAGCATCGGTCGGCGTGCGCCGCACCTCCCACAGGGCCTGGCGGCGGTCATAGCCGAAGGCGCGGAAGGCATCGGCGTCGGCCAGCATGCGGAGCGCGCGCGACGGCAGTTTCGCGGCGCGCGCCAGCGCTTCGATCCGTTGCGCCGGATCGCCCGGGCTGAGCGTGGCGCGCGCCGCCATGATCGCTTCCGCCCAATCCTGCTTGAATCCGTCGATCTGGCGAAAGCCCAGCCGCACCGCGGGCGCGCCGTCGCCAGGTTCGAGCTTATTGTCCCAATCGCTGTAGGCGGCGTCGATTGCGCGCACCTCGACGCCGTGATCGCGCGCGCATCCGACGATCTGTGCGGGTGCATAGAAGCCCATCGGCTGCGAATTGAGCAAGGCCGCGCAGAAAGCGGCGGGATGGCGCTTCTTGAGGAAGGCCGAGGCATAGACCAGGATCGCGAAGCTGAGCGCGTGGCTTTCGGGGAAACCATAGCTGCCGAACCCCTTGATCTGGTTGAAGCAGCGGCGCGCGAACTCCTCCGAATAGCCGCGTGCCATCATACCGCCGACCATCTTGTCCTCGAATTCCGGCATGGTGCCGACGTTGCGGAACGTCGCCATCGCCCGGCGGAACTTGTTGGCATCGGCCGGGCTGAAATTGGCGGCCTTGATGGCGAGCTTCATCGCCTGCTCCTGGAACAAGGGCACGCCCAAGGTCTTGCCGAGTATCTCGCGTAGCTCATTCGGATTGTTGGGCGCGGCCGGAGAGGGGAAGACCACGGCTTCCTTGCCTTGCCGCCGGCGCAGATAGGGATGGACCATATTGCCCTGGATCGGCCCCGGCCGGACGATCGCGACCTGGATGACGAGGTCGTACAACTCCCGCGGGCGCAGGCGCGGCAGCATGTTCATCTGCGCGCGGCTTTCGACCTGGAAGACGCCGATGCTGTCGCCTTCGCACAGCATGTCATAAACGTCCGCCTGCGCGTCGGGCAGGTCGCGAAGCCTGTAATCCACGCCCTCGAAATCGCGGATCAGGTCGAACGCCTTGCGGATGCAGGTCAGCATGCCGAGCGCGAGCACGTCGACCTTCATCAGCTTCAAGGTGTCGATATCGTCCTTGTCCCATTCGATGAAGGTGCGATCCTCCATCGCCGCGTGGTGAAGCGGCACGGTCTCGTCGAGCCGATATTCGGTCAGGACGTAACCGCCGACATGCTGGGACAGATGGCGGGGGAAGGGCGCCTCCAGCAACCGGGCGACGAAGTGATTCAGCCGTTCGATTTCGGGATTGTCGAGGTCGAAGCCAGTTTCCTTGAACCGTTCCTCCTCCATCTGGCTGGAATAGCTGCCCCAGACCGTGCTCACCAGCCGGGTGGTGACATCCTCGGTCAGGCCGAGCGCCTTGCCGACCTCGCGCACGGCCGAGCGCGAGCGGTAATGGATGACGGTCGCGACGATGCCCGCGCGGTGGCGGCCATAACGTTCGTAGACATATTGCATCACCTCCTCGCGCCGTTCGTGCTCGAAATCGACGTCGATATCGGGGGGCTCGTCGCGATCCTCGGACATGAAGCGCGAGAAGAGCAGGTCGTGCTCTGCGGGATCGATCGGGGTAACGCCGAGCAGGTAGCAGACCATCGAATTGGCGGCCGAACCGCGCCCCTGGCACAATATGCCCTTCGATCGGGCGAAGCGGACCAGATCGTGCACGGTCAGGAAATAATAAGGGAGGTCCGGGCGTTTTGAGAGGAGTTTGAACTCCTCGTCGAGCATCTTCCGGACCTTGGCCGGCACGCCATCCGGCCATTTTTCGGCGGCACCTTCGGCGACGAGGTGCTTGAGCCAGGCCATCGGCTCCCACCCGTCGGGCACGGGCTCGTGCGGATATTCGTATTTCAGATCTTCCAGGTCGAAGGCGATGCGTTCGTGGAAGCGCAACGTTTCCGCGATCGCGTCCGGATGGTCGCGGAACAGGCGCGCCATTTCGGCAGGCGCCTTCAGGTGGCGTTCGGCATTGGCTTCGAACCTCTTGCCGCCTTCTTGCACGGTGATGCCGAGCCGGATCGCGGTGAGCACGTCCTGCAGCGGCCGGTCTTCGGCCTTTGCGTAGAGCGCGTCGTTGATCGCGAGCAAAGGTACCCGAGCGGCGCGGGCGAGCGTCGCCAGCTTTGCGAGCTTGCGGGCGTCCGCGCCTGATCGCCGCATCGCCGCACCAAGCCAGACGCGGTCGGGTGCTACAGCATGCAAGGCGGCTAGGGTGCGGGTGAGGATGTCCTTGGCTGGGCGCTGGGGGAAAGGGATGACATTGTCATGATCTCCACCGTCATTCCCGCGAAGGCGGGAATCCACCAGGCCACCTGCGCCTGCCTCCCGGTGGATTCCCGCCTTCGCGGGAATGACGAAAAGGGGGGAAGGAGACGCCTCGCTCCCATCGGGCGGCAGGACGGTTTGCTTCTCGGCCTTGCGTTCCGTGCCTTCGTCGTCGCGGCGCGTGCTGGTGGGCAGCACGATCAGCAGCAGATCCTGATGGAAGGTGAGCAGGTCTTCCAGCCGCAGCACGCAGTCGCCCTTGTCCGCGCGCAGATTGCCGGTCGATAGCAGGCGGCAGAGCCGGCCCCAGCCATGCCGCGTCTCGGGATAAGCGATGATGTCGGGCGTGCCGTCGGCGAAGACCAGCCGCGCGCCGGTGATCAGCTTGAAGGGCAAGGGTTGCTCGGTTTCGGCCAGGCAATCCTCGCGCGCGTCCTTGAGCGCCTTCCAAACGCGCACCACGCCGGCGACCGTGTTGCGGTCGGCGATACCCAGCCCGAGATGGCCGAGCTCCAGCGCCTGCCCGAGCATATCGCTGCCGTGGCTGGCACCATGCAGAAACGAAAAATTGCTGGCGGCGGCCAGCTCGACATAGGCAGGCTCGCTCATGCGAATTGCCCGTGCAGATACCAATCGGACGGCGCGCCGCCGGCTTCGTGCAGCCCATGGCGGAACAGCCAGAAGCGGTGGCCGTCCGCGTCCTCGACCCGGTAATAATCGCGCGGTTTGCCGCCGCGGTCGCGCCGCCGCCACCATTCGGCGGCGATGCGTTCGGGCCCCTCCCAGCGCGTGACGCCATAGGTCTTGCCGCGCCAGGTGAAGCGCATCGGCGGTCCGTCGGGGACCTCCGACATGACCGCGCCCACCGGCTGGGGCGGATCGAACAGGCGCAAGGGCCGCAGCGGCGGCTCGCCTTCGGGCGCGTTGTCCCAGACGGGTATCTGCGAGGGCGAGCAGGCGGAGGCGGCGCATTCGGGGATATGGCTATTCTCCGGTTGCATGCGGTGGATGCGGCGCGCGCCCAGGCGGACCGATAGGCGATCGATCAGCTCGGCCAGGTCCTCCTCGTGCCGCGACGGGACGAGATGGTCGTCCTGCCGCGCGGTCAGCGCCTCGCATTGGCCGACATCCAGGCGGATCATGTCGAAGCCGAAGCCGGGGTCGATCGGGTCGGACAAGGCATCGACGCGTTCGCGGAAGAGGCGGATCAGCAAGGCCGGATCGCGCGTCGGCTGGCCGGTGCCGATCTCGACCCGCGCGATCGCGCCGTCGCTGCGGAAGAAGCGCGCGGCGAAACGGCGCCCGCCTTGGTGGCGTTCGAGCAGGTCTTGCGCGGCCTCGCGCGCCAAATCCTCCAGGCAGGCGAGCGCATCCTCGATCCGCCCGATCGGTTCGGCGAAACGGCGAAGCGCGAAGACCGGCGGCAATGGCCGTTCGGGGCTGATGTGCCGGTCCTGTTCGCCGAGCAGACGGCCGAGCCGGATCGCAAGGTCGCCGAAGCGCGCGGCGAGCATCTTGCGCGGGCGGCTGGCGAGGTCGCCGATTTTCTTGAGACCCGCACGGCGCAAGGCGAGGGTGACCGCCGGATCGGCTTCGAGCGCATCGACCGGCAGGTCGAGGAGGTCCTTGCCCTTATGCCCGAACCGCGCCAGCGCGCGCGCCTGCTCGGGCGTGTCGCCCAGCGCGCAGAGGACGCTGACGCCGCTTGCTTTCAGCCGCGCGGCCAGATCATCCTTGAGGTGGGCCTCGCTGCCGAACGCATGCGCGCAGCCGGTGATGTCGAGGATCACGCCGTCGGGCGGTTCGGCCGCCGCCATCGGCGTATAGCGCACGCAGCCCGCGACGATCCGCGCGAGCAAACGCGCTTCGGCGCCATGATCGCGGTCGAGCGCCACCAGCTCGGGAACGCGCGCCCGTGCGTCCGCGAGCGTAAGATTGGGGGTGAGCCCCAACGCCATCGCCGCGCGCGACAAAGCGGTCAGCCGCATCGCATTGTTGAGCTTCTCGACGAAGACGATGGGCAAATCCTCCCCGGCACGGGGAGGGGGACCGCCGCCGAAGGCGAGGGTGGAGGGGGATAGAGGCTGGGTGAATCGCTTGTTGCTATCCCCCTCCACCAGCCTGCGGCTGGTTCCCCTCCCCGTCCCGGGGAGGATCTTATTATCCAGCCGCCCGATATCCTCCGCCAGCATCGGCAGCCAGATCGCGAGATAAAGGCGCGAAGCGGGCGCGGTCACGATCCCACTCCAGCGTCCAGCCGTAGGAAGGTGCGCCGCCGCGCTGGCGCACCAGATCGAGCGCGAAGGCAGGCGTGCCGGGGGCATTGGCCTCCAGCGCGCGCGAGGGCGCGGCGGCGACCTGCCAGCGCGTGGTTGCGGCCGAAGGCGCATGCGGATCGGCATTGCGCAGCAGAATCGCGGTCGTGCCCGATCGTTCGGCGAACAGGGTCAGCCGCCGGCTGGCGGTGAGGTCGAGCATGGGAGCAGGGCCCGCCGGCGCGATCACCACCGCACCCGCGGCGGGCGAACGCACCGCATCGCCCGCCGCGCGCAGCAGGGCTTTCTCGTCGGGCGCGTTCACGAACAGGATGCGGGCCGGGTCGATTCCCAGTTCGGCCAGCCCGGGCGGATAGAGGCGACCCTGCCTGCTTTGTTGCTCGATCCAGACGATCGCGCGTTTCGCGCCCGCCGCCTTCAATGCGAGCATCAGGGCGAAGCCGGTCGCGCTCGGCGCATCGTCCGCTTGCGCCGGCCATAATTCGTGCAATCGCGCCTCGGCCAATCCGCCGCCCAATATGGCGTCCAGCTTTGACACCCCCAGCACGAAGCGCGACGGCGGCACGACCGGCTCGGCCTGCGCGAGCGCGATCTTCGGCACGGGGCCGGCAGCGCGCCTGCGCGCGGGGAGGGGCGGCGACTCGCACGTCATTTGTTCGCTTTATGTTCTAATTTCTGCTTGTCCCAAACGAGAGTCAAGCGTGGCTGTTCCGCAGGCGCCAAACTGGTATGAGCCCGCGCATCCGCAAAAGGAGGAAAGCCATGTTCCGCACGCTCGACCCCAGCATCTCGGTCTTCGGTCAGATCGAGCCCGAGGATGTCGCTGCGGCGAAGGAGCAGGGCTTCACCACGATCATCAACAATCGCCCCGACGACGAACAGCCGGGCCAGCCTGCTGGCGCGGCGATCGAAGCCGCAGCGCATGAAGCGGGACTGGGCTATGTCGCGATCCCGGTCGATCATGCGGGCTTCGCCGAATGGCAGGTCGCGGCGATGGCGGATGCGCTGGAGAAAGCCGATGGCCCGGTCCTGGCCTTCTGCCGTTCGGGCACGCGCTCGACCTTCCTGTGGGCACTGGCCCGGCACCGGCTGGGCGACGAAGGTGAAAGCCTGATCGCGAAGGCGGCCAATGCGGGTTACGATCTGAGCGCGATCCGCCCGATCCTCAGCGCCTGATCTCTCCATCCGGTCGCGCGCTCTGGAGGATCGTGCATCCGATCCAGGGATCAGTCGTTGTCAGGACCGGACCAGAAGCCGGATATGGGCAAGCCCAAAGACCGCGTGCGGCCCCTCCGACGACATTCGGGAGAGACAGATGAAGCGCATGATCCTGACCCTCGCCGCCGCCTCGCTGGTGACCGCGCCGGTGCTTGCGAAGGGCTGCATCAAGGGTGCGGCCGTAGGCGGCGTGGCGGGCCACTTCGTCGGTAAGGGCCATGCGGTCGCGGGCGCCGCGATCGGCTGCGTCGTGGGACACCATCGCGCCAAAGTGGCGGCGAAGAAGCAGGCGGCAGCCGAAAAGGCGCAGGCCAAACACTGATCGTCCCCCGCGCGCGTCTCAGGCCCGATACATAAAAAAGGCCGGCGGATTTCTCCGCCGGCCAGTCGTTCGCAGGAGGAACGTCGGTAGGAGCGGAGGGCAAGCACCCTCCGCCCCAAACTTGTCAGTAGTGGTAGGCCCGCTCGCCATGCTCGGCGATGTCGAGACCCTCATGCTCGGTTTCGGCGGAGACCCGCAGGCCGAACACCTTGTCGATCACGAAGTAGAGGATCAGCGAGACCAGGCCCGACCAGATCAGGGTCGTGAGCACGCCCTGGCACTGGATCCAGACCTGAGTGCCCATGCTGTAGGTCCCGGCGATCATCTGACCCGGCTTGGTCGAATAATCGGCGATGCCCTGGCCCCCCAGATAGGGTGCGTCGAGGACGCCGGTCATGAGCGCGCCGGTGATGCCGCCGATGCAGTGGACACCGAAGACGTCGAGGCTGTCGTCATAGCCGAACTTCGACTTCACCGTGCTGACGAAGAAGAAGCAGATCGGCGAGACCATCAGGCCGAGGACGACCGAGCCCATCGTGCCGGCATAACCCGACGCGGGGGTGACGGCGACGAGGCCGGCGACCACGCCCGAGGCGAGACCGAGGAGCGAGGCCTTGCCGCGCACCAGCTGCTCGACGACGATCCACGAGAAGCCCGCGGCGGCGGTGGCGATCATGGTGTTCATGAAGGCGACCGAAGCGATCGAGCTGGCTTCGAGGTTGGAACCGGCGTTGAAGCCGAACCAGCCCACCCACAGCAGAGCGGCGCCGATCATGGTCATGGTCAGCGAGTGCGGCGGCATCGGCTCGTTCGGGTAGCCGAGACGCTTGCCGAGCACGAGGCAGCCCATCAGGCCGGCGATACCGGCGTTGATGTGCACCACGGTGCCGCCCGCAAAGTCGAGCGCGCCCTTCTGGAACAGCCAGCCGGCATCGGCATTGGCGGCATCCAGCGCGGCCGAGCCCTTGAGCGCGGCGGCGGCGATGGCGTCCGGACCATCCCAGCACCACACCATGTGCGCGATCGGGAAATAGACCAGGGTCACCCAGAGAGCGACGAACAGCATCAGCGGCCAGAACTTCACGCGTTCAGCGAGGCTGCCGACGATCAGCGCGGGCGTGATCATCGCGAACGTCATCTGGAACAGGACGTAGGTCAGTTCCGGAATATAGACGCCGTTCGAGAAGGTCGCGGCGAGCGCGTTGGAGTCGACGCCCTTCAGGAACAATTTGGTGAAGGGGTTGCCGACGAAGGCATTGTAGGTCGTGAAGGATTCCGAATAGCCGTAGACGACCCAGATCAGGCCGACCATGCAGACGATCATCATCACCTGGGTCAGCACCGACAGCATGTTCTTGGTGCGGACGAGGCCGCCGTAGAACAGAGCCAGGCCCGGGATCGACATCATCAGCACCAGCAGGGTGGAAACGAGCATCCAGGTATTGTCGCCCTTGTTCATCGTCTGGGGCGGAATCGCAGATGCGGCGGCGGCGGCTTGCGCCAGCGCGGGATGGGCCGCGAGCGTGGCTACGCCCGCTGCACCGAGCCCGGCCAATATCTTGGTCGAAAGCTTCATGTTTCCCCCTTGTCCTTAGAGCGCCGTCTCGTCGGTCTCGCCGGTGCGGATGCGCACCACCTGACCGAGATCGAGCACGAAGATCTTGCCGTCGCCGATCGCGCCGGTGTTCGCGGATTGCTGGATCGCCTCGACCACGCGCGACGCGAGATCGGTGCTGCAGGCCACCTCGACCTTGATCTTGGGCACCATGTTGGTGCTGTATTCAGCACCACGGTAGATCTCGGTCTGGCCCTTCTGGCGGCCGAAGCCCTTGACTTCGGTGACCGTCATGCCGGCGACGCCGAGCGCGGACAAAGCCTCGCGCACGTCGTCCAGCTTGAACGGCTTTATGATCGCTATGACGAGTTTCATTCTGCCTCCCTGTTCAGCGCCTCGTGCTGCATCGCAAAAGGCGTGCCAAAGGAACCAAAGAGGGGGATTGCCGTTCTGGGCGCTCTTCTTCCGCCCGCCGCTTAGGCAGTTATAAGCGCATGCCTATTTTTTGGGCATATTCGAGAGCTGCTCGTGATCACCAACTTGCGGTCTGGGCGATCGCCTCGGCCTCGCCGGACCGGTCCTGGCGGCCGAGCGCCGCATTGCGCGCGGGAAAGCGGCCGAAGCGCGCGATGATGTCGCGGTGCTTACGGGCATATTCGATCTGCTCGGCCTCACCCAGTTGCTCGAACAGCGCGACCGACCGATCCTGCATCGCCAGTTCCTCGCTATGCATGAACGGCATGTAGAGGAAGCAGCGCTCCTGGCGCGTGAGCGACAGGTCCAGCCCACGATCCACCGTGCATTTTGCGATCTCAAGCGCGAGCGCGTCGGTGGCGAAGGCCTCGGCCCGGCCGCGAAACATGTTGCGCGAAAATTGATCGAACAGCACGATCGCCGCCAGCGCATCGCGCGCGGTGCCGAGGAAGCATTCCGCCGAACGCGTGCGCCATTGTTCCCACAAGCGAAGGAAGCGTGCGCGGATGGTCGCGTCGGTCCGGTCCGATCGCGTCCACCAGCCGTCCGCTCCGATCTCCCGAAACCAGAAGTCGAGAATGGCGTGGGTGGCGTTCGGGACCTCGCATAGCCGATCCATGCTCTGCGCCCGCCGGATTGCTGGCAGGGCCGCGATCACGGCTTCGCGCCCGATCCGGATCAGCTCGACCGCGCGGGTGAAGGCGCTGGTGCTGATATGCCCGGCGGGAATCGTGATCAGCACGTCGGGCGGATCGAGCGCGACCGCCTGGCGGGTCTGCTGGACGGTCATCATCAGGAAAGCCGAGCGGACGGTGCCGAGCGCGGAAGGATGGCCGTCGAGCGAGCTGGCACGGATGTAGCCGGCATAATCGCCCATCAGGTCGATCGCGACGACAGGGCGGTTCCCCGCCAGCACCCGGGCCGCGCCGACCGGCAGGTTCGAGACCATGCCGCCGTCGATCAGCAACCGCCCGTCACGCTCGATCGGGCGGAAGATACCGGGCAGGCCGATCGACGCCTGCGCGGCGGTGACGGCCGGGCCGGAGGTGAGCCGCACTTCCTCGCCGGTCATCAGGTCCGCCGCGATCAGGGCGACGGGGATCGGCAGGTCCTCGAGCTGGATCGTGCCGATATGTTGCTCAAGCTCGCGTGCGATCCGGCGTCCGCCGAGCCAGGCGCCGCGTCCGAGATGCGGATCGAGATAAGCGAGTACGTGGCGGTGGGTGGCGCCCAGCGCGATCGCTTCCAATATATCGAGCCGGTCGGCGGCGAAGCTGAGCGCGGCGAGCGCGCCGATCGAGGTGCCGGCGACCGCCGCGACCTCTATCCCTTCCTCCCGCAGCGCATGCAGCGCGCCGATATGCGCCCAGCCCCGGGCGGCGCCGCCGCCAAGGGCGAGGGCGATGCCGCTCCCGTTTTCGGGAGGGGGATTTTCAGGCGGCCGTGCCACCGACGGTGATGCCGTCGATCAGCAGGGTAGGCTGGCCCACGCCCGCGGGGACCGACTGGCCGCCCTTGCCGCAGATGCCGACGCCTTCGTCGAGCGCCATATCGTTGCCGATCGCGGCGACCTTGGTGAGCACGGTCGGGCCGTCGCCGATCAGGGTCGCGCCCTTGATCGGCGCGCCCAACTTGCCGTTCTCGATCTTGTAGGCTTCGGTGCAGCTGAAGACGAACTTGCCGCTGGTGATGTCGACCTGCCCGCCGCCGAACGACTTGGCGTAGACGCCGTTCTTGACGCGGCTGAGGATCTCGTCGGGATCGTCCTTGCCACCATACATGAAGGTGTTGGTCATGCGCGGCATCGGCGCGTGCGCGAAGCTTTCGCGGCGGCCATTGCCGGTCGGCGCGACGCCCATCAGGCGGGCGTTGAGGCGATCCTGGATATAGCCCTTGAGGATGCCGTCCTCGATCAGCACGTTGGTCTGGGTCGGCGTGCCTTCATCGTCGATGGTGAGGCTGCCGCGGCGGCCCTCGATTGATCCGTCATCAACCACGGTCACGCCCGGCGCGGCAACGCGCTCGCCGATCCGGCCGGCGAAGGCGCTGGTGCCCTTGCGGTTGAAGTCGCCCTCCAGCCCATGGCCGACCGCCTCGTGCAGCAGCACGCCCGGCCAGCCGGGTCCGCACACCACGGTCATCTCGCCCGCGGGCGCGGCGACACTGTCGAGATTGACCACCGCCTGGCGCAGCGCTTCGTCGATCGCGCGGTTCCAGGTCGCGGGCTCGAACAGCCGGTCGTAGAGATATCGGCCGCCGAGGCCGAAGAAGCCATTCTCGCGCCGCCCATTCTGTTCGACCACGATCGAGACGTTGAGGCGCACGAGCGGGCGCACGTCGTGCGCGACGAAGCCGTCGGGGCGCACGATCTCGACCACGCTCCACGAACCGGACAGGCCGACCGAGACCTGCTGGACCCTCGGATCGCGCGCGCGCGCGGCGGCATCAACCTCCTGGCAGAGCTGGACCTTGCGCGCGAAGGGGATCGCCGAGAGCGGATCGTCCGCGGTGTAGAGCTGGACGTTGGTCCGGCGCGGGGCGGGGGCAAGGCTGCCCTTTGCCGGATCGAGCAGGGTCATCGTCTCGGCGGCGCGGACGATCGCGGCCTCGCTGATCTCGTTGGCATGGGCGAAGGCGGTGGTCTCGCCCGAAAGCCCGCGCAGGCCGAATCCGGCCTGGGTGTTGAAATCGGCGGTCTTCAGCCGCCCGTCGTCGAAGCCGAACGCCTCGCTCGCAATATATTGCAGATAGAGCTCGCCATCATCGCAATTGCGGAGCGCGTCGCCCGTCAGGCGGATGGCGGCCTCCGGATCGAGATCGCGATAGAGGAAGCGGCGGGGGTCGGCGAGACTGGTCATGCGCAGGATATAGGCGCTTCGACCGCCCCTCGTAACCCTCTCTAACCGTCATCCCAGCGAAAGCTGGGATCTTATGAGGGTGTCCCGTGCCGGATGAGATCCCAGCTTTCGCTGGGATGACGGATCAAATCAGTGCGCCGCCTGATCGTCCGCCGGGCTGCCGGCGAGGATGAAGCGGCGGTCGCAATAGCCGCAATCGACATAACCCTTCTCGTCGATCTCCAGATAGACGCGCGGGTGGCCGAGCGCGGCGCCGCCGGGGATTTCGCGCGCACCGTCGCAGGCGACGCGGGAGGTGGTGACTCGGGAGGTTTCGGGTGCGGGCTGCATGGAAAGCGCCGATAGCGCGGAGGCGGGGCCAAGATCAACGGCGCGGTTGCGAGTCTTCGTGTCGTTCCTTAGAGCGCGCATCATCGATCGGGATCGCTTTCTCTTCCGTTCGCCCTGAGCTTGTCGAAGGGCTGTCTTTTTGCTTCCCCCAGAAGAGGAAGGACAGGGCTTCGACAAGCTCAGCCCGAACGGTTCCGGTTTGCCTCCCGTCTTCAGGAGATTTTCCCTACATGACCGAACCCACGCTCGACATCGTCGCGATCGGCAATGCCATCGTCGACGTGATTGCCCAGGCCGAAGAGGAATTCGTCGCCGCGGAGGGCGTCACCAAAGGCTCGATGCGGCTGATGGACGAGGAAACCAGCGACAGCCTCTATTCGCGCATGGGCCCTGGTCGCGAGATCAGCGGTGGGTCGGCCGCCAATACGGTCGCCGGCATGGCCGCGATGGGCGCCAAATGCGGCTTCATCGGCCAGGTCGCCGACGATCAGCTGGGCGAGGTGTTCGCGCATGACATTTCCGCCAACGGCGTGGTTTTCGAAACGCCGGCCCGGTCCGGCCATCCCAGCACGGCGCGCTGCCTGATCCTCGTCACGCCCGACGGGCAGCGGACGATGAACACCTTCCTCGGCGCGTCGCAATTCCTGCCCGAGGCCGCGCTCGACCGCGAGATGATAGCGTCCGCCCGGATCCTCTATCTGGAGGGCTATCTGTGGGATCCGGCCGAGCCGCGCGCCGCGATGCGCGCCGCGATCGATATCGCGCATAAGGCGGGCCGCCAGGTCGCCTTCACGCTCAGCGATACATTCTGCATCGCACGCCATGGGGGCGATTTCCGCAAGCTGCTGGCCGACGGTGCGGTCGATATCCTGTTCGCCAACGAAAGCGAGCTGCTGGCGCTGGCGGGCGGTGAGGATTTCGAAGCGGCGCTGAATTCGGTGGCGGCATCGGTGGATACGTTGGTGGTCACGCGCGGCGGCGACGGCGCGGTCGCGATCCAGAAGGGCCAGCGCGCGCAGGTCGCGGCCGAGCCGATCGACCGGATCGTGGACACGACCGGCGCGGGCGACCTGTTCGCGGCGGGCTTCATGGCGGGCCAGGTGCAGGGCCGTAGCCTTGAGGACAGCCTGCATATGGGCGCGATCGCCGCCGCCGAGATCATCTCGCATTACGGCGCGCGGGCCGAGGCCAAGCTGGACGAGCTGATCAAGGCGCGGCTGGGCTGAGCGCCTACCACTCTGCTCGTCATTGCGAGCGGAGCGAGGCAATCCGGTCCCGCGCTCTCGGGCCTGGATTGCCGCGTCCCCCGGCTTTCGCCGGGGTCCTCGCAAATGAGGACAAAGAAAAGCGGCCCGGGAGGATGCTCCCGGGCCGCTTGCTTGTGTGAGGCGCGATCAGACCGTGCCGGGCTGCGGCGGCTCGGTGCCGTGATAGGCTTCCTCTTCCGGCACATCGACCACCCCGCGGCCGACATGGCTGCGCGAGCGGCTATAAAGGAAATAGATCGCCAGGCCGATGATGCCCCAGCCGGGCAGGACCAGGATCGCGGTCCACGGCAGCGAGATATAGAGATAGACGCAGCCGATGATCGCCAGCGGCGCGACGATCCAGACCATGGGCGTGCGGAAAGGCCGATGACGGTCCGGATTGATCTTGCGCAGCACCATCACCGAAACCGCGACCATGAGGAAGGCAAACAGGGTGCCCGAGTTGGAATAATCGGCAAGCTTGCCGACCGGGAGTACCGCCGCTGCAACGGTCGCACCGATGCCGGTGACGATCGTCACGACGTGCGGCGTGCGATAGCGCGGATGGACCGCGGCCAGCTTCTCGGGCAGCAGGCCATCGCGTGCCATCGTGAAGAAGACGCGGGTCTGGCCGAACATCATCATCAGCACAACGGACGGCAAGGCCAGCACGGCGGCGAGGCCGACGAGGCGGCCGATCTTGTGCCAGCCGATCGTGTCGAGAACGTGGACCAGCGCTTCTTTCGAGCAGACGAGCGGCTCAAGCGCGCCGCTGGCGACAACCGAGGCGCAGCGGCCCGCCATCTCGGCCGAACCCGGCGCAAGCGGTACGCCCGCGGTCATTTGCGGCTGCGCGCCGATCGCGCCGATCGCGCCCGATGCCACGAGCAGATAGAAGAGCGTGCAGATGAACAGGCTGGCGATCAGCCCGATCGGCACGTTGCGCTGCGGATTCTTGGTTTCCTCGGCCGCGGTCGAAACCGCATCGAAGCCCACATAAGCGAAGAAGATCGACGCCGCCGCGCCCATCACGCCGGTCGCACCGGTCGGCATGAACGGGTGGAAATTGTCGGCGTTCAGGACCGGGAGGGTCAGGAAGATGAAGGCGGTCAGCGCGGCGATCTTGATCGCGACCAGCACCGCATTGACGCGCGCGCTTTCGGTCGTGCCGATGATCAGCAGCCAGGTGACCAAGCCTGAAATGATGATCGCGGGGACGTTGATCCAGCCGCCGACCTGGAGCGCGGTGGTGAGATCGGGTGAGGGCCTTGCGCCGAAGGCAAGCTGCACCTTGGCCATCAGCGCGTCGGCATTGCTGAGCGCGGCGGGGAAGTTGATTCCCAATCCCTTGAGCAGCCCGACCGCATGGTTGGACCAGCCGACCGCGACCGCGCTGGCGCCGACCGCATATTCCAGGATCAGCGCCCAGCCGACCATCCAGGCGAGCAATTCGCCGACCACGGCATAGGTGTAGGTATAAGCGGACCCCGAAACCGGCACCATCGAGGCCAGCTCCGAATAGCAGAGCGCCGCGACCGCGCAGACGAAGCCCGCTACGATGAAGCTTATCAACATGCCGGGGCCGGCCTTCTGGGCCGCTTCCGACGTGAGAACGAAGATACCGGTGCCGATCACCGCGCCGATGCCGAGCATGGTCAGCTGGAATGCACCGAGCGTCCGGTGCAGTCCCTTCTTCTCGGCAGTTTCGAGGATGGCGTCCAAAGGTTTGACGCGGTCGAAGAGCATGCAAATTCCCCTAAGAGGCGCGTTGGTCGGCGCCTGTGCTTATGGGACGGTGAGCCTAACGGCTTGTCACGCCAGCGCAATAGGCGTGCTGTGAGCGGTTACCCCGCCAGCATGGGACCCAACGGGCGCCCGCCGAAGAGGTGGACATGGAGATGCGCCACTTCCTGTCCGCCATGTCCGCCCGTGTTGGCGAGCAGGCGGTAGCCGGGCGCGACGAGATCGTTGTCGCGCGCGACCTTGCCGACCGCGCGCACGAAACCGGCAATCTCTGTCTCGGAGGCGTTGGCCGAAAAATCGTCCCAGGAGGCGTAGGGGCCTTTCGGGATCACGAGGATATGGACCGGCGCGCGCGGCTGGATATCGTGGAAGGCGAGGGCATATTCGTCCTCATAGACTTTCTTCGCGGGAATCTCCCCGCGCAGGATGCGCGCGAAGATGTTGCTCTGGTCGTAGGGCAGGGTCGCGTCGATCGGCATATCCGCATCCTCGTCATGCCGGACTTGTTCCGGCATCCACCGTGAGGATGGGACCTAGCCGCGGAGTGGACCCCGGAACAAGTCCGGGGTGACGGTTTGGTCAGGCCGTGCGGCTGGCCTTTTCGTCATGGCCCGACGTGCCTTCGCGGCGGTCGAGTTCGGCTAGCACATCGGCCAGCGGCACGTCACAGTCGGCGAGCAGCACCATCAGGTGGAAAAGCACGTCGGCGGCCTCGCCGGTCAGCTCCGCCTTGTCCTCGGCAAGCGCGGCGACGATCGCCTCGACCGCTTCCTCGCCCAGCTTGCGCGCGATCTTGGGCCGGCCTTTGGCGAACAGACTCGCGACATAGGAAGTTTTGGGATCGGCGCCCTTGCGGCTGGCGATAGTCGCTTCGAGGCGGGCGAGCGTGTCTGACATGGGTACGAGCTTAGCCCGCAGGCTTGCGCACGGGCAATCCCGCCGCGGCGAGCGCGGCATGCGCCTCCGCGACGGTATGCTGTCCGAAATGGAAGATCGAGGCGGCGAGTACCGCGCTGGCATGGCCTTCGGTCACGCCTGCGACCAGATCGTCGAGCGTGCCGACGCCGCCGCTGGCGATGACGGGCACCGATACCGCGTCCGCGATCGCGCGAGTCAAGGCGAGGTCATAGCCGCCCTTGGTGCCATCATTGTCCATCGAGGTGACGAGCAATTCGCCCGCGCCGAGCTCGGCCAGCCGGACCGCATGCTCGATCGCGTCGATGCCCGTGGCGCGGCGGCCGCCATGCGTGAAGATCTCCCAGCGGCCCTTGGCGACCGCCTTGGCATCGACCGCGCCGACCACGCATTGCGCGCCGAAGCGGTCGGCAAGGTCCGCCGCCAATTCGGGCCGCGCGACCGCGGCCGAGTTGATCGCGACCTTGTCCGCGCCGGCGAGCAGCAAAGTGCGTGCATCCTCCGGCGTGCGCACGCCGCCGCCGACAGTCAGAGGCATGAAGCAGACGGCGGCGGTGCGCGCGACTACGTCCAGGATGGTGCCGCGCGCTTCGTGGCTGGCGGTGATGTCGAGGAAGCAAAGCTCGTCCGCGCCGGCCGCGTCATAGACCTTGGCCTGCTCGACCGGATCGCCCGCATCGGCGAGATCGAGGAATTGCACCCCCTTGACCACGCGCCCGCCCGCGACATCGAGGCAGGGGATGACGCGAACGCGGACGGTCACTTGCCCCTCCCTGCCAAGGGAGGGGAGGGGGTGGGTGCGCGCGTCTGCGCGCTTAAAAGATTCCGAGCCGGAAAGCCGCTTCGGGGGCGTCGAGCCCCCTGTGAGGCTGACCCACCCCCAACCCCTCCCTTGGCAGGGAGGGGAGTTGCGCATCCAGCCCTCACAAGCTTTCGTCCCGCGCCAGCCGCAGCGCCTTCCGCAGATCGAGCGTACCTTCGTAGAGCGAACGGCCGCAGATCACGCCCTCGATCCCTTCGCTCGCATGGCGGGCGAGGTCGGCGATATCGACCAGACCCTTAACGCCGCCGCTCGCGATCACGGGCAGGCGGGTGCTGCGCGCGAGCTCTGCGGTGGCGCGTACGTTGCAGCCCTTGAGCAACCCGTCGCGGCCGACGTCGGTGAAGAGCGCTGCCGCAACGCCGACATCGGCGAAGCGGTTGGCCATCTCGATCGCGGTCAGGTCGGAAACCTCGGCCCAGCCGTGGGTGGTGACCATGCCGTCGCGCGCATCGACCGCGACCACGATGCGGTTGGGCAGCGCCCTGGAGGCGTCGCGCACCAGATCGGGATCCTTGAGGGCGGCGGTGCCGATCACGACACGCCACACGCCGCGTTCGAGCCAGCGGTCGATCGCGGCGCGGTCGCGGATGCCGCCGCCGACCTGGACCTGGCCGGGGAAGCTTTCCACGATCTCGGCGACGACGTCGCCGTTGACCGAAGCGCCGGCGAAGGCGCCGTCGAGATCGACGACATGGAGATGATCCGCGCCGGCTTCGTGGAAGACGTTAGCCTGCGCGACCGGATCGTCATTGTAGATGGTCGCGCGCGCCATATCGCCCTCGGCAAGGCGCACGGCCTTGCCGCCCTTGAGGTCGATCGCGGGATAGACGGTGATGCTCATTCAGGGACGCCAATCGAGGAAGCGGTTGAGCAAGGCGAGGCCATAGGCCTGGCTCTTCTCGGGATGGAATTGCACGCCGATCATATTGTCGCGCGCGATCGCGGCGGTTACGGTGCCGCCATGGCTGGTGGTTGCCGCCAGCATGGCGGGATCGGCGCCGGTGAAAGCGAAGCTGTGCAGGAAATAAGCCTCGCCCGGCACGATCAGGGGATGCGCCACCGACGGAACGACATCGTTCCAGCCCATATGCGGCACGCGGGCTTCCGGATCGTCGGGCTCGAGCTTGGCGACGGTGCCGCCGATCCAGCCGAGGCCGGGATGCGTGCCGAATTCCTCGCCCGCATCCGCCATCAACTGCATGCCGACGCAGATGCCCAGAAAAGGCGCAGCCTGGCCGATCACGCGCTCGTTGAGCGCCTCTACCATGCCGGGAATGGCGGAGAGCGCGCCCATGCAGGCGGCGAAGGCGCCGACACCGGGCAGCACGATCCGTTCGGCCCTGCGCACGGCATCCGGATCGGCAGTGACGCTGACATTGTCCGCGCCTGCTGCCCGCAGCGCATTTTCGACCGACCGGAGGTTGCCCGCGCCGTAATCGATGAGTGCGAGCGTCACTGCTGGAGCCGTTCCAGCCCGCCCGCGACCGTCAGCGGCAGGAATTCGGTGACGTCGTAGGTCGCAAGACCGCCCAGCTTGAACGGATCGCTTTCAATCTTGTGCTCGATCGTCTCGCGATCTCCCAGGGCGAATATCATTCCGCCGGTGCGCGGCACCTTGCGTCCGGAGGCGACGAACAGCCCCCGATCATAGCCGTCGCGTATCCATTCCATGTGCGCGGGCAGCGCCGCGTCGATCGCGTCGAGCGACGCCTGGTAGGTCAACGAGATGACGAACATCAGCTTCCCCCAAGCGTGCCCTTGGTCGATGGGATCATATCGCCCTTGCGCGGATCCACCTCCACTGCCTGGCGCAAGGCGCGCGCGCAGCCCTTGAAGATGCTCTCGCAGATATGGTGGTTGTTGCGGCCGTAGAGATTTTCGATGTGGAGCGTCATCCCCACCTCGCCGGCGAAACTCTGGAACCAATGCTCGATCAGCTCGGTATCGAGCTCGCCCAGCTTGGTCTGGGTGAATTCGGCCTTCCACACGAGGAACGGCCGGCCCGAAATATCGATCGCGACCCGGCTGAGCGTCTCGTCCATCGGCGAATAGGCCGACCCAAAGCGCGTGATGCCGCGCCGGTCGCCCAAAGCCTTGGCGATCGCCTGGCCCAAGGCCAGCGCGGAATCCTCGGTCGTGTGATGCTGGTCGATATGGAGGTCGCCATCGCACTTGAGCTCAATGTCGATCAGCGAGTGGCGCGAGAGCTGCTCGATCATATGGTCGAGGAAGCCGATCCCGGTCGACACGGTATAGGTGCCCGTGCCGTCGAGGTTGACGGTGACGTCGATCGCGGTCTCGGCGGTCTTGCGGCTGATCGTGGCGGTGCGCATGGCTGCGGCCCCTATCCTGCATATCTCTATCAGGCAACGCTTGACCCGCCCCGCGACCGCGTTCAGTTGGGGGCCATGACCGAGGGTACGCCCGACAGCCTGATTCCCTACGATGAAATCGTGCAGGACGCGCTGCGCGCCGTGGTCGGCCGCGTGCTCGGCCAGGTCGAGAAGGAAGGCCTGCCCGGCAACCACCATTTCTACATCACGTTCAAGACGCAGGGCGCCGGGGTCGACATCCCGCAGCATCTGATCGAACGTTATCCCGACGAGATGACGATCGTCATCCAGAACCGCTATTGGGACCTGCATGTCAGCCCCACCGGTTTCGAGGTCGGGCTTTCGTTCAACCAGGTCGGATCGAAGCTCTCGATTCCCTTCGCCGCGATCACCGCCTTCCACGATCCGGCAGTCGATTTCGCGCTCCATTTCTCGGCGCAGGTCGAGGACCAGCAGCCCGAGGAGATCGCCGAGGCCGAGAACGATCCGGTCGTTCGCCCGGCGGAAGAGGGCTCCAACGTCGTCTCGGTGGATTTCACGCGCAAGAAATGATCTCGGGCGACGCCCCTGTCCGTTCGCGCTGAACTTGCCGAAGCACGGTTCTTCTTCATTCCGCCAACCGCAAGGAAGTGCAGGGCTTCGACAGGCTCAGCCCGAACGCGATGAATTGCCGCTTTAAGCGCCGACCCCAAAATAACGTTCAAATGCCGCCCGTCCCGGTGGCGTGATCGACACCGTCCGCCCTTCCGCCGATCGCCGGATCCAGCCGCGTGCGAGGAAAGTGCGATAGAGCGCCGCGCCGACAATGCCCGCCAGATGGTGCCGCCGCTCGCTCCAGTCGAGGCAGGGGCGGCAGAAGACCGCGCCTTTGCCTTCGGGCGGCAGCTCGACCCCGATCTCCGCGAGCAGCATGCGGCCCTTGTCGGTCAACGCGGCGCCGTCGGACCCTATCTGGATCTGGCCGCGCGCGATCATTGCATCGGTCAGCGCGACCGCGATCTCGCCCGCCAGATGGTCGTAACAGATGCGCGCGCGCCGCATGTCCGCGTCGCGCGGGCCGGTGCGGATCGGGGGCGGCGCGGCGGCGACCATCATCGCCTCCAGCATGCCCGCGATGGCGGGGGAGGCGAGGCGGTAATAACGGTGCCGCCCCTGGGCTTCGAGCGCGAGCAAGCCCGCCTCCAGCATCTTCGCCAGATGGCCGCTCGCGGTCTGCGCGGTGACGCCACCCGCGCGCGCCAGCTCGCCCGCGGTCAGTGCGCGGCCATCCATCAGCGTCATCAGCATCGCCGCGCGGGTGGGGTCGCCAACCAGCGACGCGGTTTCGGCCAGTCCGTTTATGCTCAGCATCGCTTCACCTCGCGGGCATCATGGCGAAGCGCCGCGACGGATGGTTCGGCTTCCGCCGAAGCGACGCGGCGGTGCTTCGGCTTACCCCGTCGGGCGGAAGGAGACGCCATCATGATCACCTGCTTCATCCGCTACGAGCTCGATCCCTACAAGATAAGCGCGTTCGAAGATTATGCCCGCAATTGGGGCCAGGCGATCCCGCGCTGCGGCGCCGACCTGATCGGCTATTTCGTACCGCACGAAGGCTCGGCCACGACCGCTTACGGAGTGTACAATATCGCGGATCTTGCCGCCTACGAAGCCTATCGCGCACGGCTGAAGGACGATCCGCTCGGCCGCGAAAATTACGCCTTCAGCCAGCGCGAACGCTTCATCCTGCGCGAAGACCGGCTGTTCCTGCGCAACGTCTCCGCGCCGCATGCGCCTTTGGTTGCGCCCTAGCGCGCCATCAGCGCGCCCATCTGCTGGCGGATGACGCGCTTGCTCTCCTCGCTCAGCTTGCCCCGGATCCCGCTCCTGTCGGGCGGCAGGTGCGAAGCGGCGTCCTTGTCGAAGATCATATGGGCGAACATCGGCGCCCAGGCGGCGCGCTGCTCGTCGGGAAGGCCGGAGAATGCGAGGAAGGCGTGGACCAGGGCGTCGACCGGCTGGAGGCCGGGCTGCGCGGGAGGCGCCTCGTTCCACCAATAATTGGCGAGCATGCTGAACGGGTCGAGCGAGCGGACGTGATGCCACCACATATAGGGAATGTAGAGCGCGTCGCCGCGTTCGAGATCGGCGATCTGCGCGGTTTCCAGCGCCTGGTCGAAGCCGGGGAAGCGATCGAAATCGGGATTGTCGAAGTCGATCAGGCTGACCGGCGTGCCCGCAGGCGTGAATTCGAACGGGCCGATATGGAGGTTGGCGACCTGGTCGGGCGGGAAGAGCGTGAAGCGCCGCCGGCCCGCCACGCACACCGCGATGTTCGAGAACATGTCGTGATGCGCGCCCACGATCACGCGGTTGCCGATCCACAGGCGTGGCGAGACCGGCATGCCGATCAGGTCGATCCGGTTCTCGTCGAGGAAAGCGGGGACCGAGGCGCGCGCCTCGATCGCCTGCGCGGCGAAGGTTGAAGGTAGTTCCTCATCGGCGGCGGCGAGCAGTTGATTGGCTATGTCGCTGACCGTGGCCGGTCGCCGGTCGAAATTTAGGCCGGTCATGTCCTCGTTGTAGAAGAAGCGGCCCTTGATCGCGGGCGCACCGATCAGCATGTCGAACGTGGCGCCGGTATCGCGCGCCTTCAGGTAATCGGCGATGCCTTGCGCGGTCGCGGCCGCCTGGACCGCGGGCCAATGCGCCGCTGCGCCCCGCAATATCGCGGGCTCGGACGCTGCCATGATCTCTTCCCGGAAGCTGCGCGCGTCGGCGCCCCGATATTCCCGGACCTTTGCCGCATTCTCCATGCGCCTGTCTTAACCCGCGCGGAGTGACGGGAAAGCTTTTTCCCGCTCGCATCTGGTTCGCACGGTCCTACATAGCGCGCAGCTTTACCGGAGGATTCCATGTCTACGCGCACCGAAACCGACAGCTTCGGACCGATCGAGGTTCCGGCGGACGCGTATTGGGGCGCGCAGACGCAGCGGTCGATCGAGAATTTTCCGTTCGGCGAGCGCGAGCGGATGCCGATCGGGATCGTCCATGCGCTCGCGATCGTGAAGCAGGCGGCGGCGCGCGTGAACCGCAAGCATGGTCTTGCGCCCGAAATCGCCGACGCGATCGAACAGGCGGCGGCATCAATTGTAGCCGGGCGGCATGACGACCAATTCCCGCTCGTCATCTGGCAGACGGGGTCGGGCACCCAATCCAACATGAACGTGAACGAGGTGATCGCGGGCATCGCCAACGAGGCGCTGGCGGGCACGCGCGGCGGCAAGGCGCCGGTCCATCCCAACGATCACGTCAATATGGGCCAGTCGTCCAACGACAGTTTCCCGACCGCGCTCCACATCGCGGCGGCGCGCGCGGTCAACGACCGGTTGTTTCCGGCGCTGGATGCGATGCTGGCCGAGCTGCAGACCAAGGCCAGGGCCTGGGACGACATCATCAAGATCGGCCGCACGCATTTGCAGGATGCGACCCCGCTCACTCTGGGCGACGAATTTTCCGGCTATGCCGCGCAGATGGCGCGCAGCCGCAAGCGGATCGAGCCGGTGATCGCCAACGGCATGTACCAGCTCGCGCAGGGCGGCACCGCGGTCGGCACCGGATTGAACGCGCCCAAGGGCTTCGGCGAGGAGATCGCGGCCGAGATCGCGGCGATCACGGGACTCCCCTTCGTCACCGCGCCCAACAAGTTCGAGGCGCTCGCTTGCAATGATGCGCTGGTCCACCTGTCGGGTACGCTCAATGTGCTCGCGGTCGCGCTCAGCAAGATCGCCAACGACATACGGCTGTTAGGGTCGGGGCCCCGCTGCGGGCTCGGTGAACTCAAGCTGCCCGAGAACGAGCCGGGCAGCTCGATCATGCCGGGCAAGGTCAACCCGACCCAGTGCGAGATGCTGACGATGGTCGCGGCGCAGGTGATGGGCAACAATGTCGCGATCACGGTCGGCGGGCTCCAGGGCCATATGGAATTGAACGTGTTCAAGCCGCTGATCGGCGCAGCGGTTTTGCGTTCTATCGACCTGCTCGCGACCGCGATGGAGAGCTTCACCGAACGCGCGCTTGTCGGCCTTGAGCCGGATCGCGAGCGCATCGCGGCCTTGCTCGACCGCTCGCTGATGTTGGTGACCGCGCTCGCGCCCGAGATCGGCTATGACAATGCCGCCAAGATCGCCAAGCATGCGCATCATCACGGGCTCACGCTCAAGGAAGCGGGACTGGAACTGGGGCTGGTCGAGGCCGAAACGTTCGACCGCGTCGTCCGTCCGGAGACTATGATCGGGCGCTGATCGTTTCGCCCGATCAGCCTGATGCAAATTCGTCGCGAGCGTCGATCACCGCGGGCGATTAGGTAGGGAGCCTCAATCAAAGGGGCTCGCCAATGCAGCTTATCGTCAACAGCCGCGCCGGACGCGCGCTGGTCTTGCCGGCCTCGATGGCGGCGCTGATCCTGTTCTGGACCGGGCTCGCCTTGCTGGTCGCCCGGTTCGGTTAAGCTTCGCCCGGCTCGAACCGGGGATCGGTCGCGGGTTCGGCGCCATCGTCCTTGGGGTCCTTGGGGCGATTGGCGTAGAGCAACGCCGCCACCAGAGCCGCCGATCCTATTCCGATTGCGGCACCTGCCGTCGCCGCCGCCACCACTTTCTTCGTACGCGAACTACCCTTGCCCTTCCGGGCCGAACCATTCGCCTTGCCGCCGCCATTGCGCGTGTCAGCCATGCGTCTCTCCTTTGCTTCGGGCAGCTTAGCGCGGCCAACCGGCGGGGTGAAGCACCGATGCGGCCAGTCGCAGGAACAAGCGCATGCCCTTGGGCGCTTGTTCCTGAAATCGCGTTGAAAAAGGAAAAATCATGCTGGGTAGGATCATGGGTGCGCTGATCGGTGCGGAGGTGGAGAAACGCCGCCAGAAAAGCGGGCTGAAGGGCGCGGTGCTGGGTGCGGCTGCGGTCGGCCTTACCAAGCGGCTCGGTCCGGTCGCGCTGGTGCTGGGCGGTGCCTATGCCGCCAAGAAACTGTACGACCGGCGCAGCGACCTGCAGGGCGCGATAGGCTAGGCCTTGATGCCGGCACGGAAGGGCGCCGCAAGCGACAGCCAAGTTGACCTTCCGGCGCGGGAAAGCCAAGAGCGGCCATGCCCAACGCCAGCATCGAACATCGCGGTCTTCTCTTCGTCCTGTCCTCGCCGTCCGGCGCGGGCAAGTCGACGATAGCGCGGATGCTGCTCGAGGCCGATAACGAGATCGACATGTCGGTTTCGGTCACGACCCGACCGATGCGCCCGGGCGAGGTCGATGGGCGCGATTACCATTTCGTCGACGTGCCGACCTTCAAGGACCTGGTCGGCGACGGCGAACTGATGGAATGGGCGCATGTCTTCGATCATCGCTACGGCACGCCGCGCGCGCCGGTCGAAGAGGCGCTGGCGCGGGGCCATGACGTGCTGTTCGATATCGACTGGCAGGGCGCGCAGCAATTGTACCAGCAAGCGGGGCAGGACGTGGTCCGCGTCTTCATCCTGCCGCCCTCGGTCGGCGAACTCGAACGCCGGCTGCGCGCGCGCGGTACCGACGACGACAAGGTGGTCGATGCACGCATGGAACGCGCCAACTCCGAGATCAGCCACTGGGACGGCTACGACTACGTCCTGATCAACGACGATGTGCAGCGCTGTTTCGAGCAGGTCCTGACCATCCTCAACGCCGAACGCCTGCGCCGCTCGCGCCAGACCGGGCTGATCGGCTTCGTCCGCAAGCTGATGACGGGCAAGTTGGGTTAAGCCCGGGGCCGTTGTCGGCCGGCGACACAGGCCCTACACTCTCCCGCATAACAGGGAGAGACGACATGGTTCGCATCCTTCTCGGCAGCATCGTGGGCGGGTTCGCCCAATGGATCGTCGGCGCGATCTTCTGGGGCACGCCGCTTGGGCGGATCGCCTTCCATGTCGCCAATGACACAGCCAACGCCAACGTGCAGCTCGCGCTCGCGCAGAATCTGACGCCGACCGGGACGGGCACTTATTATGTGCCCTGGCCCGACACGACGCAGGGCACGATCATGCATGGCAAGGGGCCGGTCGCGCTGATCCATTTCAACACGTCGGGCTTTCCGGTGATGAGCGGTGCTTCGCTGATCGAAGGGCTGATCCTGTCGATCGTCTCGATCCTGCTGATCGGTTTGGCGCTGCATGGCGTAGGCGCGCGGGTGCAGGACTTCGCCTCGCGCGTGAAGCTGGTTGTGTTCTTCTCGGTCGCCGCCACGCTCTATTTCACGATCGGCCAGCCGGTGTTCAATTATTACCTGCCCTGGGGCTATTTCCTGTATCTGGCTCTGTCGCAGGTGTTGGGCCTGATCGCGGGCGGGTTGGTGCTGGTGCGCTGGTTCATGCCGCGATCCGCAGCGGCGGCGCCGGCCGAAACGATGCACTGAAGCGGAGACGCCAGCGGGCAGATATTGTTCGTGCCGGGCTCGTCGAAGCACTGCCCTTCTTCATAGATCTGGGCTGAGGCGGGCAGCCCTTCGACAAGCTCAGGGCGAACGGAGAGGGTGTCGTCGTTACCGGTCGCTGTCGCCCTCGCCATCGCGGTGGGGACGGTGCCCGCCGCCCTTGCCGCCCGGCCCATGGCCGGAATGGGCGCCGCCCAGATGCGGCAGCTCGTCGCGCGTCAGCACGCCGTCATGGTTGGCGTCGAGCGCCTCGAAACGCTGGCGCGCGGCCTCGACCCATTCGCGGGGCGAGACGGCGCGGTCGAAATTGGTGTCGGCCGCCGCGACCGGCTCGGGCAGGTCGAGATAGGAGAAGCGCGCCGCGCCGATATTGGCGGCATCATAGCCCGCGGGCGGGGTAAGATAGGTGTCGGTGACATTGTCCTCATCCGACTGGGTTTGCGTGGAGCGCGAAACCCCGCCGTGGCGGCGACTGCCTCCACCGCCTCCGCCTCCGCCGCCGCCTCCGCCGTGGCCACCGTGCCCGCCATGACCTCCATGGCCGCCGCCGCCGCCGGCGGGACCGGCATCGGCGATGCCGCCCAGCGTCTCGGGCGCGATATCATCTTCGTAATGCTGGATTTCCTCGGGCTCGATCTGGCCGTTATGATTGGTGTCGAGCTGTTTGAAGAAGCGGCCCGCATCGACCATGAATTCGGCGAGCGTGATCTTGCCATCGCCATTGGCGTCGGCACGCTCGAACCACGTCTCCTCGGGGGCCTTGTCGCCGGGCTGGCTGCGGAAAGGTTCCCCCATCGGGCTGATGAAGGTCAGCGCCTGGGCCGACCCCGCCGCCAGAAGCATGGCACCCGCCACGCAGCGGCGCAGCAAGCCTGTGGGCAAAATTGTGGTCATAACCCCTCCGTACCGGTCCCCCTTGATGGAGGAATTAACGGAGTGGAAGGCGTCCAGCCGTCGGCAGGGGCGAAATTTTTACGGAGATTCCCGGATCAGGGCTCAGCCCGTGATGGTGGCGTCGTCGTAGCCGAGCAGCTTGCTCGACGCGGCTTCGGCCTTGGCGGCAACCGCCTTGGCGCCGGCATAGATGAAGCCGTAGGTCGGATAAGCCTTCTGGCCGATGTCGTGGATCGGGCCGTACCACACCTTGACCGAGCTCCAGTCGCCCTTGGGCGAGGCATCGACCACGGTGACGTCCTTTTCGACCTGGCCCGGATGACCCCAATTGGCGTGGGTCACCTTGATGATGCGGTCGGAAATGACCTGGGTCACGGTCGCGACATGGCCCGAACGCATCGAGCCGATCGCCTTGAACACCAGGACCGAGCCGGCCTTGGGCGCGGAGCCCTGCGCATATTTGCCGATCGCCTGGTTCCACCAGGACGCGGCGGCGCCGAACAGCTGGATGCCGGAAAAGACGCGGGCGAACGGCGCGCACTGCCAGAAGGTCTGGGCATTGGCGGCCGACGGAGCGGACAAAGCGGCAATGAAGAGCACGGAACAAAAGGCCGCTTTGAAGCGTCGAAACATATTGGGAAGATCCCCCGATCTCGCTGTTGAGTGTGGGATACGGGTGTCGCGGCGACGATTTGAAGCGCGCTGCGATGAATCGAGCCGACTCCACGGTCGCCCGAACCGAGTCCTTGTGGATAACTCGATTCACCTCCGGACTCGAACGCTTCGGCCCTTAGGAAATGGGTAATTTCCCTTAAAAACAGGGTAATATATCGAATCACCGGGGCATTTGCGCCGCCCCGGTCTTGCTGGCGTCGCGCCCATTGTCGGCGTCATTGCGACCCGCGCCGCGGCGCGGCAATCCAGTCCGGTGCCATCCTCACGTACAGGCCTGGATCGTCACGCCCCTACGGGGCTCGCGATGACGTTCGCGTTATGCGGCACGATCGCCGCCCCCGGGGCCACTTGCGCTCGGGTTTCGCCGCCGCTATGTCGCCGCTCGCTTCCGGGCCGGAGGAGTGTAGCTCAGTTGGTAGAGCATCGGTCTCCAAAACCGAGGGCCGTGGGTTCGAGTCCCTCCACTCCTGCCACTGCAAAGTGACGGGTCCAGGGGCAAAAGGTTCGTAGAAAGCGGCGGGCCAGGGTGGCGCTTCCTTCACGAAGGGGCGTGCTGCCGCTTGGCCCGGCTTTCGTTGGGTTTGATAGTCGTTGAGTTTCACGGGGAAGAACGTGGCAGAAGCTGGCAAGGGCGGTCTGGTGGCGGGTATCCGCAACATTCCGACCTTCATCAATCAGGTGAAGGCCGAGACCGCCAAAGTCGCGTGGCCGACGCGCCGCGAGACGGTCATGACCGCCGTGATGGTGGTGGTGATGACCTTGCTCCTCGGCATTTTCTTCTTCGGGGTCGACTGGGTGTTCAGCCGGGTCGTCCGCGAGCTCCTGTCGCTCGCTTCCTAGGATAAAGAGAATATATGGCGCGCTGGTACATCATCCACGCTTATTCGGGCTTCGAGAACAAGGTCCGCGACCAAATCCTGGCCGATGCCGGCCGGCTCGGTCTCGAACAGCTGGTCGAGGCGGTCGAGGTCCCGACCGAGAAGGTGACCGAGGTCCGTCGCGGCAAGAAGGTTACCAGCGACCGCAAATTCTTCCCGGGCTATGTCCTGTTGAAGGCGTCGATGAACGACGACGTCTATCACCTGGTCAAGAACACCCCCAAGGTGACGGGCTTCCTCGGTTCGAGCGGCCGTCCGCAGCCGATCACCGACGCGGAAGCGTCGCGCATCCTCAACACCAAGGAGGAAGCGGCGGTCGCGGCGCCCAAGGCCAAGATGAAGGTCGATTACGATATCGGCGACACCGTCAAGGTGCTGGACGGTCCGTTCAACGGCTTCAACGGCGTGGTCGAGGAACTCGATTTCGACCGTGGCCGCGTCAAGGTTTCGGTGTCGATCTTCGGTCGCGCCACCCCGGTCGAGCTCGAATTCGAGCAGGTCGAACGGGTCAAGTAATTCTCGTCGTCCCAGCGTACGCTGGGACCTCAGGAGGCGGAGGGCGTCGCCGGCCTCACGAGATCCCAGCTTTCGCTGGGATGACGGAATAAGACGCAAATCCGCGGGAGGCTTTCAGCCGTTCGTACCGCTAAGCCATAGGAGGTAATCATGGCGAAGAAGATTACGGGTTACATCAAGTTGCAGGTGCCGGCCGGCAAGGCCAATCCGTCGCCGCCGATCGGCCCCGCGCTGGGCCAACGCGGCGTCAACATCATGGAATTCTGCAAGGCGTTCAACGCCGCGACCGGTTCGGAAGAGCCGGGCACGCCGCTGCCGACGATCATCACCGTCTATGCGGACCGCAGCTTCTCGTTCGAGACCAAGACGCCGCCGGCGACCTACTTCCTGAAGAAGGCGACCAAGCTGCAGTCGGGTTCGAAGGAGCCGGGCAAGGTCTCCGCGGGCACGATCAAGCGCTCGCAGCTGGCGGAAATCGCGCAGGCCAAGATGAAGGACCTGAACGCGAACGACATCGAAGCCGCTACCAAGATCATCGAAGGCTCCGCACGCGCGATGGGCCTGCAGGTTGTGGAGGGCTGATCCAATGGCAAAGCTGACGAAGAAGCAGAAGGCTCTCTCGGTCGACACCGTTAAGCTGCATGGCGTTGATGAGGCGATCGGCCTGGCCAAGGCGAACGCCACCGCCAAGTTCGACGAGACGATCGAGGTCGCGCTCAACCTGGGCGTCGATCCGCGTCACGCCGACCAGATGGTCCGCGGCGTGGTCACGCTGCCGAAGGGCACCGGCAAGACGGTGCGCGTCGGCGTGTTCGCCAAGGGCGCCAAGGCCGATGAGGCCCGCGAGGCGGGTGCCGACGTGGTCGGCGCGGAAGACCTGCTCGAAATCGTCCAGGGCGGCACGATCGACTTCGATCGCTGCATCGCGACCCCGGACATGATGGGCCTGGTCGGCCGTCTCGGTAAGGTGCTCGGCCCGAAGGGCATGATGCCGAACCCGAAGCTCGGCACGGTCACGATGGACGTCGCCGGCGCGGTCAAGGCCGCCAAGGGCGGTCAGATCGAATATCGCGTCGAGAAGGCCGGTATCATCCATTCCGGCATCGGCAAGGCGAGCTTCTCGGCTGCCGATCTGCGCGCGAACTTCGACGCGCTGGTCGACGCGGTGATCAAGGCCAAGCCGTCGGGCGCCAAGGGCAAGTATCTGAAGAAGGTGGCCGTGAGCTCCTCGATGGGCCCGGGCATCAAGGTCGACCCTGCCGAGGTTTCGGCGGCGTAAGCCTGGTTTCAAAGCTTAAAGGGAAGAGGGCCGGGAGCGATCCCGGCCCTTTTTCTTTGGCGATGCTCCAATCCTCCCCCGCCAGGGGGAGGTGGCAGGCGCAGCCTGACGGAGGGGGAGGCGGCGATCCGTCGGCCGATAAAACCGGCCTTCCGACCGCAGTGCTTCCGCCCCCTCCGTCGCCTTCGGCACCACTCCCCCTGGCGGGGGAGGATTTGCGGGTTAGCGCTTCGTTGGAAGGAGCGCGCCTGCCCTCTTCGGTCCGGCCTGTTCCTCGATGGCCGCTTCCAGCTCGCGCCGCAGGCCGAGCAAAAAGCCAATCTCCGCCACCACAAACAACGGCCCGATCAGCAGTCCGATCAGATCGTCGACGAAGGCGGGCTTGCGGCCTTCATAGAAGTGGCCGACCAACTGGATGATCCAGCCGATCACGAACAGGCCCAGCCCAATGCCAAGCGAGACCGGGGCGGGCAAAGTCGCAATCGCCTTGCCGAACCAGGCCCCGCCCGCCAGTAGCAGCGCCATCGCGAGGCCCAGCCGCAGGTCGAGCCGCAGATAATAGAGGCCGACGATCAGCGAGAGGAGGATCGCCGGGGTGATGCTCAGGCCGCCGACTACGAAGGTCGCGCGCGACAGCAGGACATCGACGCTCGCGACGATGAGCGGGATACCGACCAGGTGGAGCGCGATGTTGCGCCCGTCGCGATGGTAAGCGGCATATTTGGCGAGCTGGTCGGTCAGCGTTTTCATGGTCGCAAATCGACACCCACGGCCGGTGCAAGTCAATCTCGCCCGGCGCGGCGCGAGCCTGTATGCGGGGCCGATGGCGCTCACCTCGATCCAGCTTATCGATTATGCCGGCGTGGCTTTCCTCGCCGCGTCGGGCGCGCTGGCGGCGGCCGAGCGGCGCGAGGATGCGGTCACCTTCATCTTCTTCGGCTGCTTCACCGGCATGGGCGGAGGCACGCTGCGCGACCTCCTGATCGGCGCGCCGGTCTTCTGGGTGACACGGCCCGATTATCTGGTGGTGAGCGTAGTCGCCTCACTGGGCGTGTGGGTCTGGCCGACGCGCTGGACGCCGCATGCCGCTTTGCTGTGGCTCGATGCGGTCGGGCTCGCGGCTTATGCCACGGTCGGCACCAGCAAGGCCTTTGGTTTCGGCCTGTCGCCGCCGGTGTGCGTGGCGATGGGGGTGATCACCGCCTGCTTCGGCGGCATTTTGCGCGATACGCTCGCGGGGCAGCCGTCGGTTTTGCTGCAGCGCAGGATCTACGTTACCGCCGCGATCGCCGCCGCCTCGGTCGATACCTTGCTGCTGATGGCGGGGTTGGGGATCATGGGCGCGGCCGTGATCGGCGGCGTGACCGGCTTCGTGCTGCGCGCGGGGACGTTGTTGTGGGACTGGCGGCTGCCGCGGTTCAAGCCGGATTGAGGATTGGTATGACAATCTCCGAGAACTGGTTTTGGGGCATTTCCAATAACGGCGAAGCCGATCTGGTCGTATGGCTGGAGCCGTGGGCCGAAGAGTTCGAGGTCCGGAGCCGATCAAGCCTGACGGTCAATGTGACATGTTCGGACGCCACGGAGCCAGAACTTGACATCGAGCAGATCGATGGCCGGATCGTCATCTGGTCGCGAAGCGATCAGCTCCTTCAGTTCTTCATGGATGGCGTTGCGTTGAGAACGGCCTCCGCGACACTCGAATTTCCGAAGCTTTCGGGCCCGGGACGAAAGACCTGATGACGATCCTGTTCAAGGGGCACCCTCAAGCGAGACTGGGCGGCGAGAACCATGTCGAGGCCAAGCCGTCGTTAAGCCGAAAGCTGAAGCGCTGGCTGAGGCTTTGATAAGCCAAATTGGGGCCGGCGCCGTCGAGCCATTTCAGGCGCCGGGCTCGATGAGGATGTGGAAGGCCTTTTCGTCCGGATACCATCCGGCGGTCTGATAGTGGCGGACCTGGGGCGCATCGGGGAGGGTTTCGGCGACCTGCGACACGGGTACGGATTGCCAGCCATGGCTGGTGAAGAAGCCGCCCGTGTCCTTGCTGAAGAGGTAGAGCGATAGAATCCGCCTCGACCGCGCTTCGGCCGTGATCCGGCGGAGGAGAAGGTGGGCGATTCCAAGGCCGCGGAAGGTCGGCAGCACCGCGACGCTGCGTACCAGCGCGGCGTCGCCGCCAAGCTCCAGCCCCGCATAACCGCATGGCAAACCATCCTTATGCGCCAGCCAGCCGAGGCAGCGATCGTCGAGCCGTATGTCGCGCGACAACCCGCAGGCGGCGAGGATCGCGTCGATGGCGTCTCGATCGGCAGGAGCAGCAGGGCGAATATCCAACATTCCGTTGGTTTTCAGCGTGCATTCCCGGGAGGTGGGGCCGGAGGGCATTGTGGTTTAAGCAGAACCAATTTTACCCTGTCACGCTGAACTCGTTTCATGGAACTTGTTTCGGGGCCTGTTTCAGCTTGGCGTTTGCTTCCCGATGGATGCTGAAACAAGTTCAGCATGGCGGGGATAGTCAGTTAGCGAGACTGTCAGGCCTGGGGTGAAGTGACAGTTTAAGTTGACTCCTCGGCCTTTCCCGCTAAAGGCGCCGCTTCCCTGCCTTCGGGCTAGGGATTCCGTCCGAGACAGCAGGTGAAGGGAATGTGCCCTTCTTAATGCCCTGCCTAGACGGGGAAAGAGATTTTGCCGGACGGGCGTCAGCCTGTTCGGTCTGCCTGTCGGGCTTCGGCCCCGCATAGGTCAGGCATCCCATTCCCCTTCGGACTTTGCCGTTCGAGCTTCGGCTCGCGCGGTTCGAATGCGCGCCGGGCATGTCGCTCGGCGTGAAGTGGAGAATGGCAATGGATCGTGCTCAGAAGTCCGAGCTGGTCGCAGAGCTGAACCGCACCTTCAGCGAGACGTCCGTCGTGGTCGTCACGCGCAACCTTGGCATGACCGTCGCCCAGTCGACGGCGCTCCGGGTGAAGATGCGCGAAGCAGGCGCCAGCTACAAGGTGACCAAGAACCGCCTTGCCCGCATTGCCGCCGAAGGCACGCCTTACGCCACGATCAGCGATCTGCTGACCGGGCCGACCGCGCTGTCGACGTCGGTGGACCCGGTCGCGGCTGCCAAGATCGTCGTCGAATTCGCGAAGACCAACGACAAGTTGGAAATCGTGGGCGGCGCGATGGGCGCAACCGTGCTCGACGTGAACGGGGTGAAGGCGCTCGCAGAGCTGCCCAGCCTCGACCAGCTGCGCGCCAAGATCGTGGGCCTTATCCAGGCGCCCGCGACCAAGGTGGCGTCGGTGCTCCAGGCGCCGGCCGGCCAGCTCGCACGCGTTTTCGGGGCCTATGCGGCCAAGGACGCAGCCTAATTTCAACCTGACTTATGGGGCCCGCGGGCCCGAATGGAGACTATCATGGCAGACCTGAACAAGCTCGTTGACGACCTGTCCGCGCTCACCGTCCTCGAGGCGGCCGAGCTCTCGAAGCTCCTCGAAGAGAAGTGGGGCGTTTCGGCCGCCGCTGCCGTTGCGGTTGCCGCTCCGGCCGCCGGTGGCGCCGGTGCCGGTGCGCCGGCCGCCGAAGCCAAGGACGAGTTCGACGTGATCCTCACCGGCGACGGTGGCAAGAAGATCAATGTCATCAAGGAAGTCCGCGCCATCACCGGCCTGGGCCTGACCGAGGCGAAGACCCTGGTCGAGTCCGCTCCGAAGGCGGTCAAGGAAGGCGTCAACAAGGACGAAGCCGAGAAGCTCAAGAAGCAGCTCGAGGAAGCCGGCGCGACCGTCGAGCTCAAGTAAGCTCACAAACCCGGTCGTCGTCGATGGAAACGCTGGCGTTTTCACCGATGGCGTGAATCGGGTTTGCACAAAGACGTTTGCGACGGTCCGCTTCGGACCGACGTTAAAGAGGGGCGGCCCGGCAACGGGTCGCCCTTTTTGTTTGGCCCTCTCCCACGGGCAGGAGAGGGACTCTGTCAGCCAGACTGGATGATGTGGGTCGCGTAGGGCTGGGCGGTCGGCTGGAAGCCCAGGCGGACATAGAAAGCGGCAGCGTCGGGAGAGAGCGTGCGCAGGCGAACGACGGAGAAATGCGGCGCGGCATGCGCGAGGATGTGCCGGACCAGCAGGGTGCCGACGCCCAGCCGGCGCGCGGACCTCGCGACATAGAGGTGGCGCAGGCGGCCGACATTTTCGGCCTGCACATATGGATCGCGGTTGAGGCCGCCGATGCCGACCAATTGCTCCCCGATCCGGGCGGCGAGCAGCAGCTCGTCCGGTCGATCGAACCGGTTTTCGTGGGTCTCCCAGGCATCGCGCATCCGCCGCATGAAGAGATGGCCTTCAGCGTCGGCCTCGGCGACGAGCGGATCGGTGTCGGGGCCGAGTGTGGTGGCAGGTTCGATGCGGATCGCCATGCCCGGCGCATGGCGGAGCGTTGCGCGGAGGTCCATCACAAAGACCTGGTTTGCCGCATTCGAATATCCCGTCATGCCGGACTTGTTCCGGCATCCACCGGGAGGTTGCGGCCAAGCCGCTGAATGGATCCCGGATCAAGTCCGGGATGACGATGTAGGGATATGTGGTCCTTCCTCTCCTGAGATCCCAGCTTTCGCTGGGATGACGGATTGGGTTGGTGTCCCTCGTCGTCCCCGCGCAGGCGGGGATCCATAAGCCGGACGGGTGCGGCAGGAGCCGCTTGGTTCGGGGAATATGGATTCCCGCCTGCGCGGGAATGACGGTGTGGGGTGAGGGCGCGCGGACGCACCTCTCCCCTGGCTTGGTGGCAAGCTTGTGTGACCGGCGCGGTTCCGCCCCCTCGTCGGCTGCGGGGAGGCTGCAAGCATGACCCTGGACAGCGAAGTCCTCGGAAAATAGCGCCTGCAGGCCTGCCAATGCGCGCTATCCGGTCAAAGGGTGGCCGCGGGATTTGGTCCGGGTGGCAATCAAGCCCCTGGAAGGGTGATCCCCCTCCAGCATCGCCCGGGGCCACCCCACACGATGCCGTCCGGAAGCTGCGGTCTTGGCCGGAGGTTACCCCCAAGGACTTGAGAAAACCCCCAAGCCCTCCCGCTCGTCCGCGTAGCTCCCCTCCACGACGGCGGCATCGCCATGAGAGCCTTAAAGCCTCATGCCGAGATCTGTACTCTGTGGGCGAAATTACCGTCTCATGCATGCTGACGAGCTTCGCGCCGGTCTTGTCCTTTGGACTGAGCCAATGAACGCACCGTGCGTACATGATCTGGTCCGGTTTGTCAAGTCCCGTCCGTTCGCCCGCCGGAATTAAGTATAGTGTCCCCGAATTAGCCCATGCACGAAACTTTTCGCCGGGATGATGCGGTCTAAAGTTCCCGCTGCATGAAGACCACGTCGAGGTAGCGGCCGAACTTGAAGCCGGCTTTGTCGAGCTTGCCGCAATGGTCGAAGGCGGCGCGTTCGTGGAGGCGGATCGAGCCCATATTGTCGGAATCGCCGATCACCGCGAACATGCGCTGGAAGCCGGCCTCGCGCGAGGCGGCCATCAGCGCGTCGAGCAGGGCCCGGCCGACGCCGAGACCCATATGATCCGGATGGATGTAGATCGAATCCTCCGCGGCGAAGCGATAAGCGGCGCGGTCGCGGAACTGGGCGGCATAGGCATAGCCGACAACCTCGCCATCTTTCTCCGCGACCAGCCAGGGCCAGCCGCGCGCACGGACCTTGGCCAGGCGATCGGCCATGTCGGCGATGGAGGGGGCTTCCTCCTCGAACGTGCCGGTGCCGTGGAGCGCGTGGTGGCCGTAGATGAAGGCGATCGCGGCGACGTCGTCGAGCGTGGCGGACCGGATGTGCAACGAAATTTGCTTTGTCATCATAGTGTCACCAAACCTTATCCTGCGCTTTACCATCAGGGGTTAGCGCGCGGGCCATGCCAAACACGGTTTTGAAGCCCTTATCCCTGGCCGCCGCAACCGATCTTTCCGCTTTTTGCGAGGCGGGGAGCGACCGGGTCGCGGCCTCCGCGCCGCTCCGCGCCGCGGTCGAGGCATTCCGTCGCAATGCGCGGTTACGCCTGCTGCCGGTTGTCGACGGCGTGGGCCGGCCGATCGGCGCGGTGTTCGAGCAGGACGTGCGCGAGATACTCTACAATCCCTACGGCCATGCCCTGCTCGACAATCCGGCGTTCAACCGCACGGTCGAGAGGCATTGCCGGCCGTGCCCGATCGCCGAGATCGATACGCCGCTTCCCGATCTGCTCGACGCCTACGCCAGCAGCGACGGCAGCGAGGGCATGATCCTGACCTCGGGCGGGATCCTGTTCGGCATCCTCACCAACCGCACGCTGATCCGGCTTGCCGCCGAGCGCGAGGCCGAGATTGCACGCGGGCGGCTGGAGCGGCTGGAGCAGGTCGCGGCGGCGAGCGACCGCTTCGTCCGCGACATCAGCCAACTGGCCGACGCCCTGACGCGCGTTACCGAAGGCGTCGAAGCCTCGGCCTCCGCCACCGCCAGCCGTACCGGCCTCTACAGCCAGCGCGCGACCGCGGTCGCGGCGGCGGCATCGCAAACCGCCGAGGGCATGATCGGCCTGTCGGACCAGGGCAGCGCGCTTGCCGCCACGATCGACCGCGTGCACGGACATACCGTGCTTGCGCGCGATGCGGCAGCGGAGGCGGTCGCGCTGAGCGCGGCGGGGAGCGCGCGCGGGCGCACATTGGGCGAAGCGGCGGCGGCGATCGAGGCGACCTTGCGGTCGGTCCGGACGATCGCCGGCCAGGCGCAATTGCTCGCGATCAACGCCGCGATCGAGGCGGCGCGGCTCGGCCAGGATAGCGGCGGTTTCGCGGTGGTCGCGCGCGAGATGCGCCAGTTCGCGGGCAAGACGCGCGATGCGGTGGCCGAGATCGGCGAGCGGATCGGCGATATCCGCACCGTCTCCGCCGACGTGATCGAGGGCCAGGATGCGATCGAGGCGGTGGTGCACCGGATCGAGGACATGACCCGATCGGTCGACGAGGCGGTCGGCGCCGAAGCCGCGACCGCGCGGCTGCTCGCCGAAAATGTCGGCCAGGCGCTCGCGGCGAGCAGCGAGATCAACGACAATGTCGTCGAGATCAGCCGGATGGTGGCGGACGCGGCGCAGGGCGCGGGCGCGATGCGGACGATGGCGGACGACCTGGCGCGCGAGACCGCGCGGTTGCGCGGACGGGTCGGAGCGTTCGTGGCGGAGCTTCGCGCGGCGGGATAGGGAGATTGCACGATCCCGTCGGCGAACCGATGGGATCGTGCGATCAGAATTGGGGACGCGACGACCATCGACCAATTCGCTTGCAAATTCATGCACGTGCAAATGCCGGCCGATGATCTTGGCGGCTGATTATTATGCGTATTCGTAGACGATGACTATGCCATTGGCGCCGGCACCGCCGGAATGTGCGACGCTGCTTGCGTTGGCCGCGGCACCGCCACCGCCCGCACCGGGGCTCACCGCTGCCGGGCCGGCACCTGGACCGGCGCCGGGGGCGCCGCCACCGAAATAGGAAGACGCACCGTCGCCTGCGGCAATTGCAGAGGTCGAAAGGGTGAAGCCGATGTGACCCGATGCTCCCACCGCCGCGACAAGGTTTGCACCCGTCGGAAGGTTGGACACGCCACCGGAGCCCCTCGACGAGGGCGGAACAAAAGAAAAGCCGCCCCGGCCGGCCTTACCACCGCCCGCTACGACGATCGAACCAAAGCTGCTGTCGCCGCCATTGTTACCGTCGTTCGAACCCGCGGCGCTGGGCGCGCCGCCCGCCCCAACGGTCACTGTCGCGCCGCTGAATCCGCTCGTGATCAGCGCCCTGCCATAACCACCCGCGCCGCCACCGGAAGCCGCCGCAGAGGTGGTCGCGGTGGTGGCTGCGCAGCTACCACCGCTTGCGCCGCCTCCCTGCACTTCGACGATGATCTTCGTCGTGCCGGCCGACGGCGTGTAGGTTCCGCTGCTGGAAAAGGTCTGCCCGTTGAGGAGCGTGCCGGGCGCTGTGCCCACGTTCGAGAAATCACGCTCGTCGGTCAGCATCGCGTTGGTGATGGCGGTGCTGGTGGTTTGCAAAAGCACCTGGGCCACGGGCGATGTGCCGATGGGAATTGCGGGCGCGGTCGGGCTCGCGGATTCGACGCCGGTAACCACCGATACGTTTCCCGAGAGGTTGTCGATCACCACGCGGTCGATGCGGGGATTGGTGGTCGGGGCTGTAAGGGCTGCGGTGTTTTGCGCGGTCTTTTCGACCAAAACCTGACCGCTCATGACATGGCCCGCATCGAGCGCCACGGTAAGATCGGGCACGCTCTGGGCGTGGGGGGCGAAATTATCGCCCAAGCGGGTCAGGACAGAAATCGCGGAATCGACGATCGGGGGATAATCGGCCGCACTCTGCGTGCTGGAATCGGGCGGTACGAAAGTCTGAACAGTCATGATGCTCTCCATCTGGGCCGTCCGGCGGCCGATATGCGCCACCAACGGAGAACATATGTAGAACACGTACGACAAAACGGCAAGGAAAATCATACGTCTATGTCGTACGGTCCGAGCATGTAACCTGTTAAGCTATTGATTAAAAGGGTGATATTTTGTACGTTTTTCAAATAGTCTCCGTTGGCTGATCGACCTTGCGCAAAAGAATGTGACACCGCGTTAGCGTTGTCGCCGGGACGAGGAGCGATCGCTCGATGGCGAGACGATGAACGATATCGATCTCGCGCTCGGCCATATTGATCGGAATATCCAATCGGACCATGCCGAACCTTATAGCGGCCCATCCTCAGAATTGCGCAGGACAGGTGGACGTTATCTCGGCGGATGCGGAGGCGGGCACGCTCGCCGATTGACGCGAATCTAGGCGGCGCCAATTTTTCGGAGGAAGCGTTCGCCAATATGGTGGATGAGATAATCGCGCCAGGCGACGTCGCGCGGCTACGCGGGCGGGTGGGGCGTTGGTCGCGGAGCTGCACGCATAAGGAAGTTGCTCGCTTCCGCCGGCGAACCGGAAAGAATCGCGCAATCAATTGAAGGCGCGATACCGTCGGGTGGGCCGCCCCCTTGCGGAGACGGCCCTGCACTTGTCAGCAACCCCGAAAGAGAGCGGAGCTACGCTCGCTCCCGGTTATGCCGCCGCTGCGTGGGCGAATTCGGACAGATCATACAGCCCGGCGATCGGATCCTTCAGGCGCGGATCCTGCATCGCCTTCAGGAAATCGGCATGTTGTGGGTGCGACGGCATGAAAACCGCAGCATGTGCATATTCGGCGTTACTGAAGGTCCCCCAATTGGTGATCCGCAGGAAGTTGACGCGGTCAGCCCCATATTCGTGTGCGAAATCGATCAGATCACCCATTTCGTGATAATTATCGACCTGGACCGCGCAGGCGAAAACGAGGAGGCCGATCTCGCCTTTCTTTCGCAGTTCGCGGATGAAGGCGAGATTTTCGAGCATGACGGGCCAGCGGGCGCCCCGGCGCAGCTTTTCGTGCGTAGCTCCCGTGGCAGCATCAAGGCTGACGCGCATGATGGATACGCGGCCGTTATGCAGCGATGGAAAGCGCTCCCATTCGCGTGGCGTCATCAGCATGCCGTTGGTCATGATCTGAATGCGCAGGTCAGGATAATCGGCAGCGGTCAGCCGTTCCATCAGCCGCCGGAAATTCTTGCTGGCGAACGGATCGCCCGAACCGGTGATGTCGACCTGTTTGGTATCGCGCAGCATCGGCAGGATCGCATTTTCCTGCAGTTGGTCGTAGCGCTCGCGATCGGCGCTGTTGGCCGCATATTTTTCAACACGGCAGCTGGGGCACGACAGGTTGCAGCTATCGTCATAAGCGAGTGTCACCTGTTCCGGACCGACTGGAAGGGCGACGCGCTCATTTTCGACGATATCGCGCCATTTCTCGGAACGCGCCGCCATTTCCGTCTTGGTCGGCAAGCTGTTGTTGCCGATATGCGGACAGGCCGTCTTGTTACAGTAGCGGAAGCTGCCGTCGAATATGCTGGCGCGGATGTCCTGCGCTACTGAAGAGTTCCAGACATCTTCCCATTGGTCGGCGATGCCAAGGTCACCGGCCGATTGGGTCAGCCAGCTCGCGCAGCACAGATGCGTGCCGCCATCGAGCACGTCCAACTTTTGAAAAGGGGTCGCGCAAAACCTGTCGGTAAGGTTGAATTTCGAATTTTCGGGGTCCGCCATGCTCTGGACGTGGAAGAACGCGCCCTGGACCAATGCGGACTGGCTGTTTTCAATCGCGACCGGCTCGATTTGCTCGAGCGCATAGGCGACTTGCCCCCGCACCGCATAACACATCGTCAGTAGCAGGATCAGCGGCGTGCGCTCCTGCGGGTTCCACACATAGTTGAGGCGGCTCGCCAGCTCCATTGGGAGCTCGGGAAGACTATCAAGGAGAGTGTCCAACTGGCGCCACACCTCGGGATGGTCGAGCCCGTCCGCCAGAATCTCGACGAGCAGGTCGGCGATCTCGCAAGCATTGGGAGCGAAGACCTCCTCCGCTTCGGCTGCCTGAATATCCTCTTGCTGCATCGGACTGTCCCACGATTTAGGTATGACTGATCAGGCAGCCAAGAAGGCCGATTCATTGATGAATTCGTGTAGGTCGCCCAACATTACGACCGCTTCGGATTCCGTCATGTCGTGTGCTGCCTGATCAGCCATCTTGGCCAAATTTCCCTAGTTGGCGGGGACGATAAGCGGGCCTTGGTAAAGAATGGCTTAAGCATGTTTGGCCAGGGCTCGGACACCATCAAGAGTCCCGAAGTCAGGCCGCTTGAAGCAATCCCGCTTCGCGCAGTTCCGCGTCCCGAATGCGATAACCCGCCACCTGCGGGAAGCCGAGCCTTTCGATCGCATCAGCGTCGATCCGCCAAAGCGTGGCTTCGTCCGGGAAGCGGATGCGGCCGCCTGCACATAAAGCGGCAACGCGTTCATGAGCCCTATCTCGTTGCGCCGCCTCGATCGCCACCGCGAGCCTAGCACGGTCATAATCGGGCCCGAGCGCGTCGGTCGGCAGCCGCGTCTCCATCGCCCGACGGCGCAATGCGGCCACGTCGTAGAGATTGGCGTGGGGCAGGCCGAGCCGCGGATCGCGCAGCGTTTCGAGGAAGGCGAGATGCAGCGGATGGGCCGAATTGCCCACATTCTTGGATGCGAACCAGGGCGCGATATGATCGCCCGTATTCTGCATCATGTAGAGCAGGACGCTGTCCGCGCCGATATGGCGGGCGTAATCGACCAAAGCCGGCATTTCGTGGAAATTGTCGAGCTGGACCGTCGCGTTGATCGTGAAGCCGCCGAATATGCCCTCGGCCCGGCCGCGGCCGAGGAAGGCCAGGTTCGGCTCCAGCCGGTCCCATTTTCCCGGCCGGCGCAGCACCTCGTACACCCAGGGCGTGCAGCTGTCGATCGAGACGTTGACCACCGGCCGGTATTTGGCGAGGCCCGAATATTGGTTCCAGCGCGCCTCGGTCATCAGCATCGCGTTGGTATGGATCGAGAGCTTTGCGTTGAGATCATGGTCCGCCATGTAACGGAGGATCGAACGGTAATGCGGGCTCGACCAGGGATCGCCCTGGCCGGAGAGCGAGATCGAGACTTCCTCCTCACCGTTCAGCAGCGGCTGGAGCACGGTCCGCTCGATCTTGCTGAAGCGGTTCTGCTGCGCCTCGTCGGCCCCGACGATCCCTTCGCGGCACGAGGGGCATGCAAGGTTGCAGCTCGCGTCGTGGGAGAGGAACAGCCACCTGGGGGGCGTTTCGACGCGCGTTTCATTGTTGTCTATGATCCGCCGCAGCCGGGGATCGGCGATCTCGTCGCGCTTCGGCAGCGTGCCTTCCGCGATCGGGGTGCATTGGCGCTTGTTGCAATAGCGGAAGCTGCCGTCGAGAATGGATTCGCGCATCTCCTGCGCGGATGCGCTGTTCCAGATTTCTTCCGCGGTCTGGGTGTCGAGCTGGCCCAGGCGCTTCTGCGTCCAGACCGCGCAACAGGGCGCGACCGTGCCGTCGATCAGCGTTTCGAACTTGATGAAGGGCGCGTCGCAGAAGCGGTCGGACAGATCGGGCGAGCGCGTCTCGTCATAAGCGTGCGAGACGAAGAAGTGGGCGCCCGCCATTTGCGGGCAGAGCGGATATTCGGCCCCGAGATCGGTCAGCATGTCGAGGCCGGTGAGCCGGTCTATCCCCAGGCCGACGACCACCGCCGCGACCACGTCGAGCGACTTGATCAATTGCAGATCATATTGATGCGGACGGAGGTCGCGTATGAGGCGCAGCAATGCCGGAACATCGTCCTGCTTGGCCACGGCCTTCAGCACTTCCCAGACTTCCGGATGGTCGAGATTGTCGCTCAGCGCGTGGGCGATCTGTTCGAGGCCGCGATGGAACGAGGCGGCGACCGGATCGTCCTGGAGCGTGGCGGTCGCCTCGGCGACAGGATTGGTCGACATATCGGTCATGCGGCACTCGCGGTCGTCTCGGATCCTGCCTCCTTGGGGCAACGGGATTAACAAGTCGCAAACCATGCCGCTTAGGGATCGACTTACCGAGAATCCGTGCCCGGGGGCTTTACCTTCGCGCAAAACTTCCTACATGGACCCTCGAACGGCGCGCTCCTGAGTCTCTCAAGCGTGCCAACCGTCCCGCCCCGGGACACGGCCTGAATGGCGATCAGGCTGCGACGAATTGGGGCAGGGCACGGGTTCTCCAGACGCTGCCAGTGCGGTTCCGACGGTCCGGACCCGCACTTTTTTGCGTGGTTTAAACCCCGCGCACGGCCGCGATCCCGCAGCGAGGCGGGAAGATTCTGATCCGATCCGAGGATAATCGATGGCGACCCAGGCACACGACCAGCTCTTGACGGCTGCGAAGAAGCGCATCCGTAAGGTTTTCGGCAACATCCACGAAGTGGTGCAGATGCCGAACCTGATCGAGGTTCAGCGCGAATCCTACGAACAATTCCTGCGCTCCGATCCCTCGATCGGCTATGTCTCGGGCCTGGAGAAGACGCTGCGCAGCGTGTTCCCGATCCGCGATTTCGGCGGCACCGCCGAGCTCGACTTCGTCAATTACGAGCTCGAGGATCCGAAGTACGATATCGACGAATGCCGCCAGCGCGGCATCACCTATGCCGCGCCGATGCGCGTCACGCTCCGCCTGATCGTGTTCGAGGTCGATCCCGATACGGAAACCCGTTCGGTGCTCGATATCAAGGAGCAGGACGTCTACATGGGCGACATGCCGCTCATGACCGAGAACGGCACCTTCATCATCAACGGCACCGAGCGTGTCATCGTCAGCCAGATGCACCGTTCGCCGGGTGTGCTGTTCGACCATGACCGCGGCAAGACCCACGCCTCGGGCAAGTTCCTGTTCGCCGCGCGCGTGATCCCCTATCGCGGCTCGTGGCTCGATTTCGAGTTCGACGCCAAGGACATCGTCAACGTCCGTATCGACCGTAAGCGCAAGCTGCCGGTCACGACCCTGCTCTACGCGCTGGGCCTGAACGGCGAGGACATCCTCAACTATTTCTACAAGACGCAGCGCTACGTGCGCGGCGAGGGCGGTTGGAAGGTTCCCTTCCTGGTCGAGAATTGGCGCGGCCAGAAGCCGTCGTTCGACGTGATCAACGGCGACACGGGCGAGGTCGTGTTCCCGGCCGGCACCAAGATTTCCCCGCGCGCCGCCAACAAGGCGGGCAAGGACGGGCTCACCAACCTGCTGATCCCGACCGAGGAAATCTTCGGCCGCTATTCGGCCTACGACCTGATCGATGAGGCCACGGGGCGCATCTATATCGAGGCCGGCGACGAGGTTACCCCCGAGAATCTGGAGAAGCTGGACAATGCCGGCTTCGACCATGTCGACCTGCTCGACATCGACCATATCTCGACCGGCGCCTGGATGCGCAACACGCTCGCGGCCGACAAGGTCGAGGAGCGCGACCATGCGCTTTCCGAAATCTATCGCGTGATGCGCCCCGGCGAGCCGCCGACGAAGGAGACCGCGGAGTCGCTGTTCGCGGGCCTGTTCTTCGATCCGGAGCGCTACGATCTGTCGGCCGTGGGCCGCGTCAAGCTCAACATGCGCCTCGACCTCGACGCCGAGGACACGGTCACCACGCTCCGCACCGAGGATATCCTCGCGGTGGTGAAGACTTTGGTCGACCTGAAGGACGGCAAGGGCGAGATCGACGATATCGACAATCTCGGCAACCGCCGCGTGCGTTCGGTGGGCGAGCTGCTCGAGAACCAGTATCGCGTCGGCCTGCTCCGCATGGAGCGCGCGGTGAAGGAGCGGATGAGCTCGGTCGACGTGTCGACCGTCATGCCGAACGACCTGATCAACGCCAAGCCGGCGGTGGCAGCGGTGCGCGAATTCTTCGGCTCGTCGCAGCTGTCGCAGTTCATGGACCAGACCAATCCGCTGTCCGAAGTGACGCACAAGCGCCGTGTTTCGGCGCTCGGGCCGGGCGGTCTGACGCGTGAGCGCGCGGGCTTCGAGGTCCGCGACGTTCACCCGACCCACTATGGCCGTATCTGCCCGATCGAAACGCCGGAAGGCCCGAACATCGGCCTGATCAACAGCCTCGCGTCGTTCAGCCGCGTCAACAAATACGGCTTCATCGAGACGCCGTACCGCAAGGTCATCGACCACAAGGTCACCAACGAGGTGGTCTATCTGTCGGCGATGGAAGAGGCCAAGCACACGATTGCGCAGGCCAACGCCGAAATCGCCAAGGACGGCACCTTCGTCGAAGACCTGATCTCGGCGCGTGAAGCCGGCGAGTTCCTGATGGCGCCGCGCGATCACATCACGCTTATGGACGTGTCGCCGAAGCAGCTCGTGTCGGTCGCGGCCTCGCTCATTCCGTTCCTGGAAAACGACGACGCCAACCGCGCGCTGATGGGTTCGAACATGCAGCGCCAGGCGGTGCCGCTGGTTCGTGCCGAGGCGCCGTTCGTCGGCACCGGCATGGAAGAGACGGTTGCGCGGGATTCGGGCGCGGCGATCGCCGCCAAGCGCCCGGGCATCGTCGACCAGGTCGACGCGTCGCGTATCGTGATCCGCGCCACGGGCCAGGTCGATGCCGGCAAGTCGGGCGTCGACATCTACACGCTGATGAAGTTCCAGCGTTCCAACCAGTCGACCTGCATCAACCAGCGTCCGCTGGTGAAGGTGGGCGACACGGTCGCGGCCGGCGATATCATCGCCGACGGCCCGTCGACCGAGTTCGGCGAGCTCGCGCTCGGCCGGAACGTGCTCGTCGCGTTCATGCCGTGGAACGGCTACAATTATGAGGACTCGATCCTGATCTCCGAGCGGATCGTGAAGGACGACGTGTTCACGTCGATCCATATCGACGAGTTCGAGGTCATGGCCCGCGACACCAAGCTCGGGCCGGAAGACATCACCCGCGACATCCCGAACGTCGGCGAGGAAGCGCTCCGCAACCTCGACGAGGCGGGCATCGTCTATGTCGGCGCCGAGGTCGAGCCGGGCGACATCCTGGTCGGCAAGATCACGCCCAAGGGCGAAAGCCCGATGACGCCGGAAGAGAAGCTTCTGCGCGCCATCTTCGGCGAGAAGGCCTCCGACGTGCGCGACACGTCGCTGCGCCTGCCGCCGGGCGTGTCGGGCACGATCGTCGACGTCCGCGTCTTCAATCGCCACGGCATCGACAAGGACGAGCGCGCGCTGGCGATCGAACGCGAAGAGATCGACCGCCTGACCAAGGACCGCGAGGACGAACGCGGCATCCTCAATCGCGCCAGCTGGTCGCGTTTGAAGGAAATGCTGGTTGGCCAGACGATCGTGTCGGGTCCGAAGGGCGTGAAGAAGGGCGCCGTCATCGACGAGGCCCTGCTCGACGAGATCGAGAAGCGCGAATGGTGGAAGCTCGCGGTTGCCGACGATGCGCGCCAGAGCGATCTGGAAGCGGTCAAGGCACAGTATGACGAGGCCGTCGCGGCGATCGTCGCCAAGTTCGACGACCGCGTCGAGAAGCTGCAGCGCGGCGACGAGCTGCCCCCGGGCGTGCTCAAGATGGTCAAGGTGTTCGTCGCGGTGAAGCGCAAGCTGCAGCCGGGCGACAAGATGGCCGGCCGTCACGGCAACAAGGGCGTGATCAGCCGCATCCTGCCGAACGAGGACATGCCGTTCCTGGAGGACGGTACCCCGGTCGACATCGTGCTCAACCCGCTGGGCGTGCCGTCGCGCATGAACGTGGGCCAGATCTTCGAAACCCACCTCGGCTGGGCCGCGCGCGGCCTGGGCAAGCAGGTGACCGAGGCGCTGGAAGCATGGCGCGAGGCCAATCCCGACGGCCAGGGCGGCAAGGCCCCGGCGGCGGTCGTGGAGCGGCTGAAGGACGTTTATGGCGAGCAATATTTCGGCGAGATCGACGCGCTGAGCGGCGATCAGGTGGTCGAGATGGCCGGCCTGCTCAAGAACGGCGTGCCGATGGCGACCCCGGTGTTCGACGGCGCGCGCGAGAGCGACGTGTCGGCGATGCTGACCAAGGCCGGGCTCGACACGTCGGGCCAGGTCGAATTGTTCGACGGCCGCACCGGCGATGCGTTCGACCGCAAGGTGACCGTGGGCTACATCTACATGCTGAAGCTGCACCACCTGGTCGACGACAAGATCCACGCGCGTTCGATCGGTCCGTACAGCCTCGTCACCCAGCAGCCGCTGGGCGGCAAGGCGCAGTTCGGCGGTCAGCGTTTCGGCGAAATGGAAGTGTGGGCGCTCCAAGCCTATGGCGCCGCCTACACGCTGCAGGAGATGCTGACCGTGAAGTCGGACGACGTGGTCGGCCGTACCAAGGTCTACGAGGCGATCGTCAAGGGCGACGACACGTTCGAGGCGGGCATTCCGGAGAGCTTCAACGTGCTCGTCAAGGAAATGCGCAGCCTCGGCCTGAACGTCGACCTGAACTCGGTCGAACCGGAAGCCGACGCGGCCGAAGCGGCGGAGTGATCCAAACTCCCCTCCCGCCTGCGGGAGGGGTCGGGGGAGGGGCTTTCGGGCCTCTCCACTGAAGCCGAAGAAATTTCCCCTCCCCTAGCCCCTCCCGCAAGCGGGAGGGGGATGGAGCGAAAAGATGAACGAACTGACCAACTTCGCCAATCCGGTCGCCAAGCCGGAGACTTTCGACCAGATCAAGATCGGCATCGCCTCGCCCGACCGGATCCGTTCCTGGTCCTTCGGCGAGATCAAGAAGCCCGAGACGATCAACTATCGCACGTTCAAGCCCGAGCGTGACGGCCTGTTCTGCGCGCGCATCTTCGGTCCGATCAAGGACTATGAGTGCTTGTGCGGCAAGTACAAGCGCATGAAGTATAAGGGCATCGTCTGCGAAAAGTGCGGTGTCGAAGTCACCGTCTCGAAGGTCCGCCGCGAGCGCATGGGCCATATCGAGCTGGCGGCGCCGGTCGCGCACATCTGGTTCCTGAAGTCGCTGCCGTCGCGCATCGGCCTGCTGCTCGACATGCAGCTCAAGCAGCTCGAGCGCATCCTCTATTTCGAAGCCTATGTCGTGATCGAGCCGGGCCTGACCCCGCTCGAGAAGTACCAGCTTCTGACCGAGGACGAGCTGCTCGAGGCGCAGGACGAATATGGCGAGGACGCTTTCTCGGCCGGCATCGGCGCGGAAGCGGTCAAGCATATGCTCGAGGGCCTCGATCTCGAGGGCGAGCGCGAGGATCTGCTCAAGGAGCTGGCCGAGACCAAGTCGGAGCTCAAGCCCAAGAAGATCATCAAGCGGCTGAAGGTCGTCGAGAGCTTCATCGATTCGGGCAACCGTCCGGAGTGGATGATCCTCGAGGTGGTGCCGGTCATTCCGCCCGAACTGCGCCCGCTGGTGCCGCTCGACGGTGGCCGCTTCGCGACCTCGGATCTCAACGATCTGTATCGCCGCGTGATCAACCGCAACAACCGCCTCAAGCGGCTGATGGAGCTGCGCGCGCCGGACATCATCGTCCGCAACGAAAAGCGCATGCTGCAGGAGTCGGTCGACGCCTTGTTCGATAACGGCCGCCGCGGCCGCACGATCACGGGCGCCAACAAGCGTCCGCTGAAGTCGCTCAGCGACATGCTCAAGGGCAAGCAGGGCCGCTTCCGTCAGAACCTGCTCGGCAAGCGCGTCGACTATTCGGGCCGTTCGGTCATCGTGACCGGTCCGGAGCTCAAGCTGCACCAGTGCGGCCTGCCCAAGAAGATGGCGCTCGAGCTGTTCAAGCCGTTCATCTACGCCCGTCTGGACGCCAAGGGTCTGTCGATGACCCTGAAGCAGGCCAAGAAGTGGGTCGAGAAGGAGCGCAAGGAAGTCTGGGACATCCTGGACGAGGTGATCCGCGAGCATCCGGTCCTGCTGAACCGCGCGCCGACGCTCCACCGCCTGGGCATCCAGGCGTTCGAGCCGGTGTTGATCGAGGGCAAGGCGATCCAGCTGCACCCGCTCGTTTGCTCGGCGTTCAACGCCGACTTCGACGGCGACCAGATGGCCGTCCACGTTCCGCTGAGCCTCGAGGCGCAGCTGGAAGCGCGCGTGCTGATGATGTCGACCAACAACATCCTGAGCCCCGCGAACGGCAAGCCGATCATCGTGCCGTCGCAGGACATGGTGCTGGGTCTCTATTATCTGTCGATGATGAAGGAAGGCGAGCCCGGCGAGGGCATGCTGCTTTCCGACATGACCGAGGTGCACCAGGCGCTCGACGCGAAGGCCGTGACCTTGCACACCAAGATCACGAGCCGCGTGCCGCAGACCGACGAGAACGGTCAGACCTACATGAAGCGGGTCGAGACCACGCCGGGCCGCATGCTGATCGGCGAGACGCTGCCGAAGAGCCACAAGGTTCCGTTCGAAACGGTCAATCGCCTGCTGACCAAGAAGGAGATCGGCGACGTCATCGACATCGTCTATCGCCACACCGGCCAGAAGGAGACGGTGCTGTTCGCCGACGGCATCATGAGCCTGGGCTTCCGCAACGCCTTCAAGGCGGGCATCTCGTTCGGCAAGGACGACATGGTCATCCCGGCCGAGAAGGAGACGCTGGTCGAGGAGACGCGCGCGCTCGTGAAGGATTACGAGCAGCAGTATCAGGACGGCCTGATCACCCAGCAGGAAAAGTATAACAAGGTGATCGATGCCTGGTCGCGCTGCGGTGATCGCGTCGCGAACGAGATGATGAAGGAGATCCAGGCGGTCAAGAAGACCCCGGATGGCCGCGAAGCCCCGATCAACGCCATCTACATGATGGCGCATTCGGGTGCCCGCGGTTCGCAGGCGCAGATCAAGCAGCTTGCGGGCATGCGCGGCCTGATGGCCAAGCCGTCGGGCGAGATCATCGAAACGCCGATCATCTCGAACTTCAAGGAAGGCCTGACCGTCCTTGAATATTTCAACTCGACCCACGGCGCCCGCAAGGGCCTCGCGGACACCGCGTTGAAGACCGCCAACTCGGGCTACCTGACCCGCCGTCTGGTCGACGTGTCGCAGGATTGCGTCGTCGTCGAGCTCGACTGCGGCACCGAGCGTGCGCTGGAAATGCGTGCGATCGTGCAGGGTGGCTCGACCATCGCCTCGCTGGGCGAGCGTATCCTGGGCCGCACCACGGCCGAGGATATCGTCGACAGCAAGTCGGGAGAGGTGATCGTTCCCGAAGGCACGTTGCTCGACGAAGCCATGGTCGCCGCGGTCGAGGCGGTGTCGCCCCAGGCCGTGAAGATCCGCTCGCCTCTGGTGTGCGAATCCAAGGGCGGCGTCTGCGCGGCCTGCTACGGCCGTGACCTCGCCCGCGGTACGCCGGTCAATATCGGCGAAGCGGTCGGCGTGATCGCGGCGCAGTCGATCGGCGAGCCGGGCACGCAGCTCACCATGCGTACCTTCCACATCGGCGGCGCGGCGCAGCTCAACGAGCAGTCGAACCTCGAAGCGGTGTCGGACGGCAAGATCGAGCTTCGCGGCCTGCCGACGATCGTCAACCCGCGTGGCCAGCGCATCGCGCTCAGCCGCTCGGGCGAAATCGCGATCGTCGACATGGACGGGCGCGAGCGTTCGACCCATCGCCTGCCTTACGGTGCGCAGCTCATGGTCGACGATGGCCACATCGTCTCCAAGGGCGATCGCATCGCGCAGTGGGACCCGGCCTTCATGCCGGTGATCACCGACAAGAAGGGCATGGTCCGCTTCCAGGACCTGATCGAGAACCGCACGGTGCGCGAGGAATCGGACGAGACGACCGGCCTCACCCAGCGCGTGGTGATCGAGGATACCGGCCGTTCGAAGAAGGACGATCTGCGTCCGCGCATCACCCTGCTGGACGACAGCTCGGGCGAGGCGGGCGTCAGCCGGCTTGCTCCGGGCGCGGTCATCGCGGTCGAGGACGGCCAGATGGTCGAGGCCGGCGAAGTGCTCGCCCGCGTGCCGCGTGAAGCGGCGCGTACCCGCGACATCACCGGCGGTCTGCCGCGCGTCGCCGAGCTGTTCGAAGCGCGCAAGCCCAAGGAAAACGCGATCATCGCGAAGGTCTCGGGCCGCGTCGAATTCGGCAAGGATTACAAGGCCAAGCGCAAGATCATCATCCGTCCGGACGATGGGTCGGAGCCGGTCGAGTATCTGGTGCCGAAGTCGAAGACGATCGACGCGCAGGAAGGCGACTACGTCAAGCGCGGCGACAATCTGATCGGCGGTTCGCCGGATCCGCACGACATTCTCGAGGTGCTCGGCATCGAGCCGCTCGCGGAATATCTCGTGTCGGAAATCCAGGAAGTCTATCGACTGCAGGGCGTGAAGATCAACGACAAGCACATCGAGACGATCGTTCGTCAGATGCTGCAGAAGGTCGAGATCACGGTCGCCGGCGACACCACTTTGCTCCCCGGCGAGCAGGTGGATCGCGAGGAGATGGACGAGATCAACGCCAAGCTCGAGAAGGGCCAGATTCCGGCGGAGGGCAAGCCCATCCTGCTCGGCATCACCAAGGCCTCGCTCCAGACGCGTTCGTTCATCTCGGCGGCGTCGTTCCAGGAAACCACCCGCGTGCTCACCGAGGCTTCGGTGCAGGGCAAGGTGGATAGCCTGAACGGCCTCAAGGAGAACGTGATCGTCGGTCGCCTGATCCCGGCGGGCACGGGCGCGGGCATGAACCGCCTGCGCGTCACGGCCTCGTCGCGCGACGCGGCGCTCCGCGCCTCGCAGCGCAGCCTCGCCGCCGCTCTGGTGGCGCCGGAAAGCGCCGCCGAGGAGCATGCCGCCGAGCTCGCGCGCACGCCGCGTGACTCGACCGGCACCGGTGACGATCCGCTGGGCGAGGTGACGGGAGCCACTCATGGCACCGACGCCGATGCAGGCGATTATCTGAACAGCTAAGCTGGTTCAGAGCTGAGCGAAAAAGGCCGTCGTCCACCTAGTGGACGGCGGCTTTTTTCTTGTGCGCGTAAGGCCGGTCCGCCCGGGACTCAGGCTTGCGCTCGTTGCCGCAGCGTTGCAGATATGAAGAGGCAAATCATAAGTGAACAAAGCGGGGTGAGGGTTTTGGATCAGGCGCAAGCTGGAGCGGGCCGGCCCTCACGGCATGGACGCGCGTTTCTTTTCGCGTTCGCCGCTTTGTTCGGGGGGCTGGCACAGACGAGCGCCGTCAGCGCCGTTCCCTCGCAGCCCGGGGCGCTTGCCGTGGGGCAGGGCGGCCGCACCTCGCTCATCTTCAACGCGGACTGGCGCTTCAAGCTGGGCGACGAAACGGGGGCGAGCCGGGTCGATTTCGACGATAGCGGCTGGGAGCATATCGGGCTGCCGCACAGCTTCAGCATCCCCTATTTCCAGTCGGCGCACTTCTATGCCGGCTATGGCTGGTACCGTAAGGAATTCACCCTGCCCGCGCTGCCGCGCGGACGCAGGCTGTCGCTGGAGTTTGAAGCCGCGTTCCAGGACGCGGAGGTGTTCGTAAACGGCAAGGCCGTAGGCCGTCATCGCGGCGGTTATACCGGCTTTCCGATCGACATCACCGATGCGGTGAAGTCCGGGCGCAACCTGGTCGCGGTGCGCGTGAACAATATCTGGGACCCGACGCTCGCGCCTCGCGCGGGCGAGCATGTCTTCAGCGGCGGCATCTATCGCGACGTGCGGCTGGTCGCGACCGACGCGATCCATGTCGCCTGGACGGGCACGCGCCTTACCACCCCCGATATTTCCGCCGCGTCGAGCAAGGTCGCGGCCGAGACCGAGATCCGTAACGATGGCGCAATGCCGGCCACGGTGCGGGTGCGCACCCGGATCGAGGATGCGCAGGGGCATTTCGTGGCGGTGCTGCCCGACAGGACCGTCCAGCTCGCGCCGGGTGCGACCGTCTTCGCGATCCAGCAATCCGCGCCGATTGCGCGGCCGCGCCTGTGGAGCCCGGAGACGCCCAATCTCTATCATGCGGTCACCAGCCTGATCGTCGGCGGGCAGGAGCGCGACCGGTACCGGACCGAGTTCGGCTTCCGCTGGTTCAAATGGACCGCCGACAAGGGCTTCTTCCTGAACGGCCATCATTATTATTTCCGCGGCGCCAACGTGCACCAGGATCAGGCCGGCTGGGGCGACGCGGTCACCAACCGCGCGATCGAGCGCGATGTCCGGCGGGTGAAGGATGCGGGCTTCGATTTCATCCGCGGATCGCATTATCCGCACGATCCGCACTTCGCCGAGGAGACGGATCGCCAGGGGCTGCTCTATCTGTCCGAAGCGCCCTTCTGGGGCACGGCGGGCTTCAAGAATCCGTGGGGGGCGTCGGCCTATCCGACCGACCCCGCGCACCGCGCGGCGTTCGATGCGAGCGTACTCCAGCAGCTTGCGGAGATGATCCGGATCAACCGCAACCATCCCTCGATCGTGGTGTGGGGGATGGACAATGAAGTCTTCTTCACCGCCCCCGGGACGATATCCGAGGTGCGCAGGCTATTGAGAGAGGAGGTCGCGCTCGCGCATCAGCTGGATCCCACGCGGCCCGCCTCGATCGACGGCGCGCAACGCGGCGAGATCGACAAGCTCGGTGACATTGCCGCTTATAATGGCGACGGGGCGGGGCTGTTCCCCAATCCCGGCATCCCCAATTTCGCGTCGGAATATGGATCGACCACCAAGGACGATCATATGAGCTATGCGCCCGATTGGGGCGAGCTCGAACAGACGCCGGGGGCCAAACCGGGCGATCCGGCCAGCTGGCGCCTGCCATGGCGATCGGGCGAGGTGATCTGGGCGGGGTTCGACCATGGCTCGATCGCCGGGCGCGATTTCGGCTCGCTCGGCATCGTCGATTATGAGCGGCTGCCGAAGAAAAGCTGGTATTGGTATCGCAACGCCTATCGCGGCATCGCGCCGCCCGAATGGCCGCAGCCGGGCAAGCCCACCGCGCTACGGCTGACCGCGAGCGCGCCGACCATCGTTCATGCCGATGGTACCGATGACGTGCAGCTGGTCGTGACCGTGCTCGACGCAGCCGGAAAGCCGATCAGCAACAGTCCGCCGGTACGGCTGACGATCGAGGCTGGGCCGGGCGAGCTGCCGACCGGGCGGTCGATCGATTTCACGCCCGACGGCGATATCCGGATCCGCGATGGCCAGGCCGCGATCGCGATGCGGAGCTGGCAGTCGGGCGTCAGCCATATCCGCGCCAGCTCGCCGGGCCTGCGGGATGGCGTGATCGATATCCGCACGATCGAAGGGCCGCGGTTCGTGCCCGGCGTCACCCCGATCGCGCAGGCACGCCCTTATCATGCTTTCGAAGAGCAATCGGGCGGCGCGGTCGAACAGCAATTCGGAACCGACAATCCGACCGATGCAAGCTCGAGCGCGCCCGATCATTCGTCGCGGCTGGCGAATGACGGCGATGCCGCGACCTATTGGCAGGCGGCGCCCGGCGATGCGGAGCCTTGGCTGCTGGTCAATCCGGAGCGTGTGCTGAAATATCGCCGCATCCAGATCACCTTCCCCACGGCGGGCGCCTACGGCTTCCGTGCCGAGGTGCGGGGGGAGGATGGTGCCTGGCACCTGGCGGCCGAGCAGGCCGCGGGCTCCGACAACCGCCGCGAACGCGAGATCGCGACGCAGCCGCTGACGGGGGGGCCGCTACGCATCCATGTGACGCCGCCGCCGGGTGGCGTCGCGGGAATTGCGGAGGTGCGGATCGTGGCGGTGCTCAAGGATCGCTGACGCGCTGGACTGCTTAACCCCCGGTCGCCGGTGGCAATCGGTTGGGCCAGTGTCATGCGCTCTTTTAATTGATGCTGCTTCGTAGGTGACGTGGAGTGGCCGCTTCCGACCCCAATTCCGGCAGCTCGAAGGCGCCTTCCACATTGCTGATAGCGGCCGTAGAATGAGGCATGACCGCTTCCCGTATTGGCGCTCTCGACATCGCTGAGGCGATAGCCGAACGGATCGGCTCGTACGTCGATATGAACTTCATTCAATTCCTCGCCGTCGACGCGGAGCATATCCAATGCTGGTATATGAACAGCGGCGGGAAGGGTCCTTCGTTTGAAATCGAGCTTCACAGGCAGGAGACTGGGTGGACGATGCTACTAACGGAGCACCCAGCAGGCACCGACCAGCAGATTGAGGTCGCCTGATAGGACTTCGCCAGACGCGCCGCAAAAGCTTGCCGACCGCTTTCGACCCCATTGGCGGACGTCACGAAGACCCAATCAGCCGCCAATTGCGGCCGTTCGGCAACGATGGCATCGATCAGCGATGGAAGAGCGCATCAGCATCATCGAGAAGGCCGATCGCAGCGAACGGGTTGTCATCTGCCGCCGTAAGGATGGCAATTTTACGTATAGACGACAATGGGCTGACCCGGCCGTACTTACCGGCCCGGACTACGGCTGGGGACCGCTTGGACCAGATTTGGGTGTCTATGATACACCGGCGACAGCCGAGATGGAGGCCATGCAGCGCGTGGCCTGGTTGAAGACCAACTTCCACTAAACCGATAGGCGGGTTTCGAGCCCGGCCAGTCAGCAGCAGCCGGTCAGCAAACCACAACGGCCGTTCAGTGCCGGATCGGAGCAATCGCGGATTCCGGCCAGACCGGATACAACGCTTAGGGAACGAATGCTGCCGAATTTCCGGTTGAGCTGACGTGGTAGAGTTTGAGTCCCGCGGCCCCGGGCAACGGCACCGGCTGCAACCAGCTTGGTACCCGATCATGCAGCAAGGCAGCCGCGAGGCCGTCGGGCGCGAACTTGGCCATCGCGGCCATCTCGCCATCGCCGGGGCAGAAGGCGACATAGCTGGCATGACGGCGGAGCGCGATTGCGTACGCATCCTTGGCGGTGAAGAAGCGCAGCACATCCTCCAGAGCGGCCGGGTCGCGGTGATAGGGGCCGGTGACGGCCGCCTGGTGCGTGCCGATCAACAGGGTGGGGCCCATGTCGAGCGGGGCGAGAATCGTGGTTTGCGGCAGGGCGTCGAGAGGCCTGAGGCTGTAGGCCAGCCCGCATTTGGGATCGGTCTTTGCGGCGGAAGCGGCGGACTGCGGCGCAGGTTTCGTGGCCAGCATTGCGGCGACGCCCGCACCGGCGGGGCAGAGCGCGAGGATCGCGAGCGCGCGGGTGAGGACGCGCACCGGCATCGGCCAGGCCTCGGTGCGGTCGAGCAGGATCAGAATCAGGGTGATCGCGCCGGGAATGGCGAGGAGGTTGGCGAAGGCGCCGGCGCGGGTGACGACCATGGCGATCACGGTCCCGATGGCGAGCAAAGCGGCATAGTCGATCGTCCCGGCGCGATCGGGGGAGCGGCGCAGGCAGGCGACCAACGCACCCGCCAAGCCGATCCAGGGGAAGAGGCCCCAGAGCAAGGCGAGATCATGATCGAGATGCCAGAGTGGCACGCCCTCCGGCACGTTCAAATACCAGAGATGGTAGCCGAGCGGGCCGAGTGTCGCGAACGGGCCGGTGGCGCATTGCGGAGCGCAGAAGCGATAGAGCGCGCCGGTCATCAGTGCGGCCACCGCCATAGTCGATAGCCGTACCGGCAGCGACCTGGGGCCCATGCGCGCGATGGCGAAGGTTAGCAGGGCCGCCGTGCCCAAGGCTGCGAGATGAACCGGAGAGACCTGGTCGCAGAAGGTTTGGCCGATCAGGCTGAAGCCGTGGACCGAGAAATAGAGCATGGCTTCGGCGGCGACGAGCGTGGCGAGGAAGGCGGGCAGGCGGTAACGCTCGACGGGCGAGCCGATCCAGCGCAGCCCGAGCCAGGCGGCAGCGCCTGCGGTGAAAGCGAGGCCTTCGAGCGAGATGTGGGCCCAGGCGGCGGCGCACAGGCCGGCGATCGCGCCGCCGCGCCAGTCGCGTTTGGCGAGCAAGGCAAAGACAAGGCCGAGCCCCGCGACGATCTGCCAGCCGTGATGGTCGATGCGTAAGGGGCGCATCGCATACCAGGTGCCGATGCTGACCATGCAGAAGGCGGCGGCGACCAGGCCGGCGGCCGCGCCGGCACGACGGCGCGCAATCTCGGCGACGAGCGCCTGGGTCGCGCCGAGCGTGGCCATCGGCACGGCGACCATCGCCACCGTCTCGGCGATGCGCTGGCCGAGCAGCGGCTTGAACAGGGCGATCAGCGCCGCGAGCGGGACGTCGAGCCAGCGCGACCAGTGCATCGACAGGCCGGCGGGCAGGTTCATGCGGTGCTGGCTCACATCGAACCAGCTTTGCCCGGCCATCCAGTCGCGGACCTCGGCGAGCCGCATGGCATCGTCGGGGTCGGGGAAATGCCAGTTTTGGATCGCGCTCCACGACATGGCGATTATCGTCGCCGCCGATGCGAGCCAGATCAGTAGCAGCCAGCGCCGGTAGTGGCGGTCGAGGGCCGTCATCGCGCCTCTCGTTCCCCGGCGAAAGCCGGGGCCCAGAATGACGCGTCGGACTGGATCCCGGCCTTCGCCGGGGAAGTGTCCGGCCGGAATTTCCGGGGTGACGGCATGGCCAGGCCGCCGCTTACGCCGCCTTGAGCGGACGCGGCACCGCGCGGACGGAGTCGAGCGCGGCCTGCTGGTCGTCGCTTAGCGGAGTGCCGATCTTCGTCTGCGCGCCTTCGTCGCCCGCCTCGTGATATTCGGCGTCCTCGTTGACTTGCCAGATATCGAACGCGCGATTGTCGGCGAGGATGTTCCGCACGGTGAGCATTGCGGTCATCATCGCATGATCCTGGTTGTTGTAGCGATGCATGCCGTTGCGGCCGACCAGATGCAAAGTCGGGTAGAGGGTTTCGAGCTCGTCGCGGATCGCAGCGACATTGGCGGCATAGGCGTCGTCATAGACCGGATAGGCCTTTTCCTGCCGCACGACCGCGCCGCCCTCGACCATGGCGGGATCGCATAGACCGAGCTTGGCCATTTCCTTCGTCGCGAGCGCGATCAGCTCTTCGTTGGTGGAGGACCAGAGGCCGTCGCCTTCGAAGCAGAAATATTCGAGACCGACGCAGGCGAGGCTCTCGTCCGGCACCATTTCGGGCGACCAGGAGCGGAAATTCTGGATCCGGCCGACCTTCACCGTGTCGTCATGGATGTAGATCCAATTGTCCGGGAACAGATCGGGCGAACGGATCATCAAAGCGACGGTCAGGAAGTCGCGATATTTGAGGTCGCGCGCCTGGGGCAGGGTCTTGGGCAGCGGATGGACGCGGCCGAGCAATTCGCGGATCGGCGCGGACGAGATTACGTGGCGCGCGCGGATGATGCGCTCGCCATCGGCGCTGGTGGCGGCGACGCGCCAGCCCTCGGCATCGTGGCTCAATTGCTTGAGCGCATGGCCCATCAGCACCTGGTTGCCGCCCGCGACGACGAAATCGCGCGCGGCTTCCCACATCATGCCGGGCCCTTTGCGCGGATAGCGGAAGCTTTCGAGCAGGGTCTTGGTTTCCATGCCGTCATTGGGCTTTTTGTTGAGCCCCAGCGAGCGCTTGAAACCGTCGAGCACGGCCTTGCCGAGGCTCAACCCCTTGATGCGCTGCGCGGCCCAGTCGGCCGAAATGTCGGAGCAGGCCATGCCCCAGACTTTCTCGGTGTAGGTCTTGAAGAAGATGGAGAAGAGCTTCTTGCCGAACTGGTTGATCGTCCAATCCTCGAACGAGCGCGCGCTCTTCTTCGGGAAGGCTTTCCAGCGGAGATAGGAGACCATGCACAGGCCTGAGCGAATGATACCAAGATTGCGCAGCGCCTCGAACGCGCGCAGCGGATAGGAATAGAATTTTCCCTCGTAATAGATCCGGCTCATGCGCGGGCGGACGATGAAGTCGTCGGGCAAGATCTCGTTCCAGAGATCGACCACTTCCTTGCTCTTCGAGAAGAAGCGGTGGCCGCCGATGTCGAAGCGGAAGCCCTGATGCTCGACCGTGCGGCTGATGCCGCCGACATAGCGCTCGTCCTTCTCGATCACCGTGACGGTCAGCCCCGCTTTGGTCAGCAGATAGGCGGCGGTCAAGCCGGCGGGGCCGGCGCCGATGATGGCGACGTCGACGGGACGATCGGAGGCAGGTGCGCGCATGCCTGCCTAATCGCGGATAAGAGGTAAGATATGGTTAAGTCGGCATTTGCTATTGCCGTAGTCCCGCAAGGCATTGAAAGTTCACGAATGAAACGGCTGCTGATCCTTGCCTCGATCCTGCCTTTAGGCGGATGCGTATCGACCGCGGGCCATATCGTGATGGCGCCGGTGCATGCGGTCGGCTGGACGGCCGACAAGCTGACCACCAGCCAAGCCGAAGCCGACCGCAACCGCGGCCGGCGCGAGCGCAAGAAAGAGGAGCGCGAACGCAAGCAGGCGAAGAAAGACGCCAGGAAGCAGCGGGAGCTGGAGAAACAGCAGGCGAAGTACGGGGAGCCGACTCCGTAAGGCTCCGTCACCCCCGACTTGTTCCGGGATCCACTCTGCGGCTTGGCGCTTGTCTCGCGGTGGATGCCGGAACAAGTCCGGCATGACGTTTTTGGTTAAGGCCGCTCAGGCCGCGAGGTCGTACAGCTCGATCTCGCCCGAAAGATAGAGGTTGCGCGCTTTCGAGCGGCTCAACTTGCCCGAACTGGTGCGGGGCAAGGTCTTGGGCGGGACCAGTTCGACCACGCAATTCATGCCGGTGATCGCGCGGACGCGCTCGCGGATTTCCTCGCGCAGCCGGGCGCGCTCGCCGGGGTCGGTGGTGCGGCATTGGACGAGGACGGCGGGCGTCTCCTCACCGCCGGGGGTGGTGATGGCGAAGGCGGCGATGTCGCCCGCCTTGAAGCCCGGCAGCTGCTCCACCGCCCACTCGATATCCTGCGGCCAGTGATTGCGCCCGTTGATGATGATCATGTCCTTGGCGCGGCCGACGATGTAGATGTAGCCGCCCGACATATAGCCCATGTCGCCGGTATCGAGCCAACCGTCGACCAGACAGGCATCGGTCGCTTCCTGATCGCGGAAATAGCCGACCATCACCGACGGGCCGCGGCACCAGACCTTGCCGATCGCACGGTCGGGCAGCGGATTGCCGTCCTCGTCGCGGATCTGGATCTCCATGTCGCGCGCGGGCACGCCGCAATTGACCACCGCGCGGTAACGCTGCGGCCTGCCGACCGTGGCGGAGCCGCCGCCCGAAAGCTCGGTCTCCTCGACCAGCTCGACGACGATGCCCTCGCCCGGCGGCATGATCGACACGGCGAGCGTCGCTTCGGCCAGGCCGTAAGAGGGCAGGAAGGCCTTGGCGTCGAATCCGGCCTCGGCGAAGGCATCGACGAAGGCCTGCATTACGTCGGGACGGATCATGTCCGCGCCATTGCCCGCGACGCGCCAGCGGCTGAGATCGAAACGGTCGCTCGCCTTGGTCTGGCTCGACATGCGGCGCGCGCAGATGTCGTAGCCGAAGGTGGGCGAATAAGAGAGGGTGGTGCCGGGGTTGCGGCTGATCAGGTCGAGCCAGGCGAGCGGGCGCCGCGCGAAATCCTCGGTCTTGAGATAGTCGGTCGAAACCTGGTTCGCGACCGGCGAGAGCAGGCAGCCGACCAGGCCCATGTCATGATACCAGGGCAGCCAGGACACGCAGCGGTCGCCCGTCTGCACATTCATGCCGATCGAATGGGCGGCGAGATTGGACATCAGCGCGCGGTGCGTGATCGCGACGCCGTGCGGGAAGCGGGTCGAGCCGCTGGAATATTGGAGATAGGCGATCGCGTCGGTGTCGGCCTTGGGCAGGTCGACATCGGGCGCGTCGGCCTCGGCCAGCTTCTCGTAGCTCAGCGCCCGCACGCCGCGCGCCTCGGCCGCGGCTTCGGCCATGGTTTCCAGTTCCTGCGGGTAGAGGAGCAGGAGCGGATCCGAGCTGGCGAGCTGGACCGCAAGCTGATCGATATAGGCGTCCTTGCCGCCGAACGAGGTCGGCAAGGGCAGGGGCACCGGCCAGATGCCGGCATAGATCGCGCCGAAGAAGGCAGCAGCGAAATCGGGGCCGGTTTCGGCCAGCATCGCGATCCGCGCGCCGGGCGCGATCCCGCGCGCGATCAGGCGCCGCGCGACATCGTGAGCGTCGGCCCGCAGCTCCGCGAAGGGATAAGGGCGGATCAGGTTTCCGCGCGGATCGTGGAAGTTCAGACCGCGCGAGCCGCCCGCGGCATAATCCAGGGCTTCGCCGAGCGTGGCGAAGTCCGCGAAGCGCCGGGGAAGAGCATCATCGCTCGGCGTGGGCGTCAAATGTGTGTCCGCACCGGCCGTCTGCACCCTCGAACGTCTCCTCTCACGCGCCCACAATATGGGCCAAAAATAGCGTTTATACGTAAGCGACGGGCCGCGTTCAAATTCCGGCCCGACTGTGGCACAAAGATGGCGCATGTCACGCCGCAAATTCGAAAGGGCCGGGCGGGCTCCCAAACCTCTGGATCTTCAGGCTCTTAACGCGCTGGCGCTCGCATATCTCGGCAAATATGCGACGACACGTCATAAATTGCGAACCTATCTCGCGCGGAAGCTGATCGAGCGCGGCTGGGAGGCGGAGGGCGAGCCGCCGCTCGACGCGATCGTCGCGCGCTGCGCGGAGCTCGGCTATGTCGACGATGCGGCCTTTGCGGAGGCGCGCGGAGCCGCGCTGACGCGGCGCGGCTATGGCGCGCAGCGCGTCACGGCGACTTTGCGCGGCGCTGGTATCGATTCGGAAACCCTTGAGCCTGTAAGGGAAACGGCGGAGGAAGCGGCGCTGGATGCGGCGCTCGCTTTCGCCCGGCGCAAAAGGATCGGTCCTTTCGGAAGCGAATCGATTGACCCCGACCAGCGCCGTCGCCACTTTGCCTCAATGATGCGGGCGGGTCATCCGCCTGATATCGCCCGTCTTGTCGCCTTCGCTGAGCCGGGTGCCATCCTTGATCGCAGATGAACAAATTGTCGGTTGGGTAACGTTTTGGTCTTCCGAATTTTGACAAAAATGTTAGTTTGGACCGTTCGTACTTAGGGTTGCAGAAAATGAAGAGTGCCGAAGTGGCGATGCTTGCCGCAACTGATGGCATCGATGGAGAGGGGTTAGGAGGCGCGCGCGACGCCGCTGATCTGCTTCCCGCGGTCGTCGCGTCTGGAAGCGTGAAGTGGTTTGACGCCACGCGCGGTTTTGGTTTCATCGTTGGCGACAATGGTGAAGGCGATATTCTTCTCCATTTCTCGGTGCTGCGCGATCACAACCGCCGCACGCTTCCCGAAGGGACGCGCGTGGTGTGCGAGGTGGTCGAGCGCGACCGCGGGCTGCAGGCGCGCCGGGTGGTGAGCTTCGACCTGTCGACCGCGACCGGCCCCGACGCCGACCTGATCGCGCGCCGCAACGCCGACCGAGTCGATCCGACCCAGCTCGAGGACGAAGCCGGCCCGTTCGAGCCGGTCCGCTGCAAATGGTTCAATCAGCTCAAGGGTTATGGCTTCGTCGTCCGCCAGGCGGGCGGCGTGGACATCTTCATCCATATGGAGACGGTGCGCCGGGCCGGCCTGGCCGGACTGGAGCCCGACCAGCCGCTGCGCGCACGTATCGCCGACGGCCGCAAGGGCCCGCTGGCGGTGGTGATCGAGACGATCGACTAAGCTCGTTACCGGAACAGTTGCCCGCGCGGTCTAGTGAACCGCGGGCGGCTGGATTTCGTACAGATAAGGCCAATATTTTCCGGTAACGAACAGCCGGTTGGTCTTGCGATCATAAGCGATGCCGTTGGGAACGGCGCCGGGGTCGGTCACGCCGGCCTTGTCCCACAGCGGCGTGACGTCGATCACGCCCTTTACGCGGCCGCTTTTGGGGTCGATCCGCACGATCAGCGAGGTCTGCCAGACATTGGCCAATATCTCGCCATGGACATATTCGAGCTCGTTAATCATCGCGAGCGGCTGGCCGTTCAGGGTAACGGTCAGGCGGCGGGCGACCTGCATCGTTTTGGGATCGAGAAAGCGCAGCACGGGCGTGCCGTCGGACATGATGATGTTGCGGCCGTCCTGGGTCATCGCCCAGCCCTCGCCCGTATAGGTCCAGGATCCGGTCTGGCGGAGCGTCTTCAGATCCCAGATGAACCCCTTGCCGCCGTGCCAGACGAAGCTGCGCAAGGTGTCGCCCCAATCGACGATGCCTTCGCCGAAATATTGGGAGGGGATGGCGATGCTCTGGACCACCTTGCCGGTGGCGAGCACCTCCTTGCGGATGAAGCTGTGATTTTCGAAGCCGGTGCTTTCGTAGAGCCAGCCGTCGCGGATCAGCAATCCTTCGGTGAAGGCGCTGGTATCGTGCGGATAGACGTGCAGCACGCGCGGCTGCTCGACCGGGACGGCGGCGAGCGCGGGGAAGCTGAGCAAAAGGGAAAGCAGGACGATCAGGCGAGGCATGGGCGCGCCCTAGCATGGCGTCTTCGGTCCGCGCCAGATAAGCGGGCGCCGCTTGACCGCATCGGCGGTTGCCGGGCGCGGCCTTCGCGGCTAAGCGCAGCCCATGGCTTTCCTGAAGAGCATCTTCACCTGGTGGGAGGGCGCCACGATCGGCACCCGCCTGTTCAGCATGCGCAACGGCAGCAAGGTCGGCACCGACGGCCTGGGCAATGCCTATTTCGAATCGAGCAAGCGGCTGGGCGGTACCACCCGCCGCTGGGTGATCTATTCGGGCGCGAACGACGCGAGCCGCGTGCCGCCCGAATGGTTCGGCTGGCTGCATCATCAGACCGACGTGGTCCCGGCCGACCTGCCCGCGCCCAAGCCGTGGGTGAAGGATCCGGTGCCCAACCTGACCGGAACCAATGCGGCCTTCCGTCCGCTCGGCGCGCTGGAGCGCGGCGGCAACCGCGCGGCCGCGACCGGCGATTATGAGGCGTGGAGCCCGAACTGATCCGATGAAAGCGCTCTTCCGCGAAAATATCGGCGAGGCGATCGTCGGCCTGCTGGTGGTGATCCTGGCGGTCTGGTTCGTGCTCTTCGCCTGGGAACGTACCGGCGGCGGTGAGCGATCGGGCTCGATCAGGATCACAGCGATCTTCCCCAACGCGACCGGCGTGACCGCCGGCACCGACGTGCGCGTCGCGGGGCTCAAGGTCGGGAGCGTGACCGGCCTGTCGCTCGATCCGCAAAGCTACCAGGTGAAGGTCGATATCGCGCTCAATCCCGACGTGAAACTGCCGTCGGACAGCAGCGCGGCGATCGCATCGGATGGTCTGCTCGGCTCCAATTTCGTATCGTTCACGCCCGGCGGCAGCACGACCCCGATCAAGAATGGCGACACGATCACCGATACGCAGGGCTCGATGGACCTGATGGCGCTGATCGGCCAGTTCATCAACAAGCCGAGCACGCCCGTGGGCGACACCTCCGCCGCATCGGGCGCCGCATCCGGCACCGCTCCGGGCGGCGCGGCCCCCGCCAAGCCATGATCCCGCGCCGCGCCGGCTTGCTGGCGCTGGGTCTGGCGGCCGCGGGCGCAATCGCCTGGACCGCCGTCTCCCAGACCGAGCAGGCTACCGCCGATCCCGGCGCGCAGCTTTCCCCCGATATCGAGCAGGGCAACAGCACCGATGCGGCGCCGGCCGCGCCGGCAAAGAAAGCCGCGCCGACCCCGCCGCCCGTGACGAGCGACACGCCGATGGCACAGCGCGTCGCGGTGATCGGGATGCTCAACAAGCGCAACGGCCTGTCGCGCGACGCGACGCTGCATCCGGGCCAGGGCGTGAAATGGGGCGACCTGATCGTCCGCCTGCGCGCGTGCGAGACCACCGCCGATTGGGAACCCGAGCAACTCACCGGGGCCTTCGTCCAGGCGGACAAGAAGCTGCCCGACGGCACCTGGCATCGCATCTTCTCGGGCTGGCTCTACAAAGAGAGCCCGTCGCTGAACGTGGTCGAGGATCCGCTCTACGACGTATGGCCCAAGAGCTGCACGATGCGGCACCCCGATATCGGGCCGGCCACGGTAGCCGCGACATCGTCCGGCGCGCCGGTGCGATCGATCGCGAAGAAGTCGGCGGGCGATGCGCCGCCACCGCCCGCAGGCGCCGAGCCCAAGCCGAGCGCCGCGTCCAACAACGCGACATAGGATTCGCGTCCGATCTCGATCGTACCCAACGAGGCGAGATGCTCGGTCAGGAATTGGCAGTCGAGCAATTTGAATCCGCCGACCTTCAGGCGCGCGACCAGATAAGCGAGCGCGACCTTGGACGCGTCATTGGCGCGGCTGAACATGCTCTCGCCGAAGAAGGCGCCGCCCAGCCGCACGCCATAGAGGCCGCCGACCAGCCTGTCGCCCGACCAGGTTTCGACCGAATGCGCATAGCCGCGGCGATGCAGCTCCGCATAAGCGACCTCGATATCGGGATTGATCCAGGTGTCGGGGCGGCGTGCGGTCGCCTCGGCACAGTGCGACACCACCGCGCGGAAGGCGCGGTCGACCGTCACCGTATAGCGGTCCGACCGGATCGTCTTGGCGAGCGAGTGCGAGAGGTGGAAGCCGTCGAGCGGGAGGATGCCACGTTTCTTGGGTTCGACCCAGAAGACGTCGTCGGCATCGCGGGTGCTCGCCATCGGGAATACCCCGACGGAGTAAGCGCGCAGCAACAGGTCCGGATCCAACGCGGCCATCGGGCGTAAATCTACCCCGATCCGCCTCTCGCGTGAAGCATGTCGCACGGCTAGAAAGCCGAAATGAACATATCTGAGATCGTGCTGGTGCTGGCCCGGGCCGAAAATGGCGTGATCGGGCGCGACAACGCCTTGCCATGGCATCTCCCAGCCGATCTCAAGCACTTCAAGGAAGTCACCAGCGGCAAGCCGATGATCATGGGCCGGCGCACTTTCGAAAGCCTGCCCGGCCTGCTGCCCGGCCGCCGCCATATCGTGCTGACGCGCGATCGCGGCTGGTCCGCGCCGGGGGCGGAGGTCGCGCATGACTTGGCCGGTGCGTTGGGGCTGGCGGGCGATGCCGCGGTCTCGGTGATCGGCGGGGCGGAGATTTTCGCCTTGTTCCTCGACTGGGCCGACAAGATCGAATTGACCGAGGTCCATGCCGATGTGGAGGGCGATGCGGTTGTGCCCGCGCCGGATATGACGATGTGGCGGGAGACCAACCGTGTCTGGCATCCGGCGGAAGGCGATGCGCCAGCTTTCTCGTTCGTGACGCTGGAGCGGCGGTAGCTCCCCTCCCTGCCAAGGGAGGGGCCGGGGGTGGGCCCGCCAAGCTGGGGAATAACGCGAACGGCGTCAGCCGCCCCAACCCAGCTGCGGGGTTATCATCCCCCGGCATGGATAAGAAACTGCCGGGGGCAGTTTCGACGCCGCTGCTCTTGGCAGGGAGGGGCTTCGGAAAGGCCTAGATCCTCTGCGACACCACCACCGCCGCGTCCGAACCGAGCTGATAGAGGAATTGCTGGCGCTCGGGTGTGGTCTGCTTGAGATGGTTGAGCCGCTGCATCTGGCCCGCGGTCAGGCGGAAGCGGGTATAGCCCTTCTCCACCAGGCAGGTGTCGAGCACCTTTTGAAGCTGCTCGCTGACATCCATCCACGCGGCGTGCTTCACGCCCTCGACCAGGGTGGTCGTGTAGATCTTTACGTGGCCGGGCGACAGATCCAGCCATTCGCCATTGGGCAAGGCGACGCCGAAGAGGCCTGTCGGCATCGGCGGCAGCGGGGTGAGCTGGATCGGTGCGCCGTAGGTAAGATTGGCGCATTCGAGCGCGTCGGCACGATATTGGGCGAAAGTAACGCCGGGCTTGCCCCAGCTTTCATTCCCTTTCTTGACCTTGAGCGCGCCGGCCGGCGTGCTGACGAGGGCAAGGCTAAGCGCGGCAACGGTGGCGAGACGAACATGCATGGTTCCGTCCTTTCACTAAGGCGAGTCGGGGATACGCTTTCGCGATGCGCCCGGAAAGCGGAAAACTGTCCGCATCGGTACGCAAATTTGTCTTATTAAATCGGGTATTGGAGAAAGGGGAGGACAGGTGCGCGGCGCTTTTCTATAGCGCGCGCGTCATGACGCTCTTTCCCAGCGGCGCGCCGCTTCCGCCCGACCTTCGCGGGGCGGTGATCGCGCTCGGCAATTTCGACGGTTTCCATCGCGGCCATCAGGCGGTGGTCGGGCGCGCGGTCGAGCGCGCGCGTGCGGAGGGGCGATCGGCGCTGGTCGCGACCTTCGATCCCCATCCTGCAGCCTATTTCCGGCCCGATGCGGCGCATTTCCGGCTGACCACGCTGGAGCAGCGCGCGGCCTTGTTTGCCGGGGCCGGGGCGGACGGGACGTTGGTGCTGCGCTTCGACGCTGTGCTGGCCGCACTTGCGCCGGAGAGCTTCGTCGCGGACGAGCTGGTCGGCTGCTTCGAGGCGGCGGGCGTGGTGACGGGTGAGGACTTCACCTTCGGCAAGGCGCGATCGGGCACGGCGGCGATGCTGGCCGAGATGGGGCGCAGGCATGGCCTGATCGCCGAAACGGTCGCGCCGGTGACCGATGCGGAGGGCGTTATCTCGTCGAGCCGGATCCGCGCGGCCCTGATCGCGGGCGATTGCGACACGGCGACGCGGCTGCTGACCCGGCCGTTCGCGATTGCGGGCACGGTGGTGCATGGAGACAAAAGAGGTCGCGAGCTTGGGTATCCGACCGCGAATATGGAGCTCGGCGACTATCTGCGCCCGCGTTACGGCATCTACGCGGTACGCGCGCGGCTAGATGACGGGCGGGTGGTGGATGGCGTCGCCAATCTGGGGATCCGACCCAGCTTCGATCCGCCGAAGGAATTGCTGGAGCCCTATTTCTTCGATTTCGACGGCGATCTCTATGGCCGCGGAATCGAGGTCGAGCTGATCTCCTACCTGCGCGGCGAGGCGAAGTTCGACAGCCTTGATGCATTGAAGGCGCAGATGGCGGCCGATTGCGAGGAAGCGAAGCGCCGCCTACATGCCCATACGTCACCCTGAACTTGCTTCAGGGTCCATCTTGCCGCCCGCACCGACGGTGTTTGTTGCGCGATGGATGCTGAAACAAGTTCAGCATGACGGATTCATCCGTTAGAGCCCCACGCCGACATGTCTGACACTCCCGAAAAGCGCGACTATCGCGACACCGTCTTCCTGCCGAAGACCGACTTCCCGATGAAGGCCGGCCTTGCCGCCAAGGAGCCGGCGATCCTGGCCAAGTGGCTGGGGGACAATCTCTACCAGCAGCTTCGCGAGCAACGCGCCGGCCGCGAGCGCTTCATCCTGCATGACGGCCCGCCCTACGCCAATGGCGACATTCATATGGGCCATGCGATGAACAAGGTGCTGAAGGACATCGTCGTCCGCACCCAGTCGTTGCTCGGAAAGGACGCGCCCTACGTGCCGGGCTGGGACTGCCACGGGCTTCCGATCGAATGGAAGGTTGAGGAAGCCTATCGCGCCAAGAAGCAGAACAAGGACGAGGTGCCGGTCGACCAGTTCCGCGCCGAATGCCGCGCTTACGCCGCCAAATGGGTTGCGGTGCAGCGCGAGCAGTTCGAGCGGCTGGGCGTGATGGGCGAGTGGGACAATCCCTATCTCACCATGAATTACGCGTCCGAGGCGGTGATCGCGGGCGAGTTGCTCAAGTTCGCCGAGACTGGCCAGCTCTATCGCGGCGCCAAGCCGGTGATGTGGTCCCCGGTCGAGAAGACCGCCTTGGCCGAGGCCGAGGTCGAATATGAGGATATCGTCTCGACCCAGATCGATGTGGCGTTCGAGATTGTCGAAGCGCCGAACTCGGCTCTTCTCCAAGCTGCCCTGCAGCATGGCCCTGTTTACACGGTGATCTGGACGACTACGCCGTGGACGATCCCGGTCAATCAAGCTTTGGCATATGGACCGGACGTCGAATATGTCCTGTTAGAGCCTTGGTTCACCTGTAGCGACGAGGTGCGGGCGTACCTTTTGACGCTTCCGCAGTTTGCATGGTGGGCTTCAGCCAATCTGGTGGTCGCGCGTGAACTGGTAGACCAATTCACTGTGCGTGTGACTGCTGCGCTGCGTTCGCTCGACTTAAGTGCGTTTGGTTCGCCGTACATCGATTGTAATCCCGATTGCGGACCGGAAGTCACTTTTAAGGGTTCCGACCTCGCCGGCACGATTGTCCGGCACCCGATGCACAAACTTGGCGGTTTCTTCGCCAAGCCCCGCCCGATGCTGCCGGGCGATTTCGTCACGACCGATAGCGGTACGGGCCTGGTCCATATGGCGCCCGACCATGGCGAGGACGATTTCCTGCTGTGCAAGGCGCACGGGATCGATCCGGTGTTCGCGGTCGAGGGCGACGGTAAATATCGCGCCGACTGGCCGTGGCTGGGCGGGCAGGGGAGCGTCATCAACCCCAAGTTCAACTCGCCCGACGGGCCGATCTGCACCGATCTGCGCGAAGCAGGCGCGCTGCTCGCGGCGAGCGCGGATTATGCGCATAGCTATCCGCATAGCTGGCGGTCCAAGGCCAAGGTGATCTTCCGCGCGACACCGCAATGGTTCATCGCGATGGACAAGCCGATCGCGCTGGAGATTGATCAAGCCAGCGTCACCCCAGCGAAAGCTGGGGTCTCAGGAGGTGCGTCCCAGCCTGCCGAGATGCCAGCTTCCGCTGGCATGACGGGTTCCGGCAATGGCGCTACGCTGCGCGAGCTGGCGCTCGACGCGATCCAGCGCACGCGGTTCGTGCCGGAAAAAGGGCGCAACCGGATCGGGGCGATGGTCGAGGGGCGGCCGGATTGGGTGATCTCGCGCCAGCGTGCGTGGGGCGTGCCGATCGCGCTCTATGTCCACAAGCAGACCGGCGATTATCTGCGGGACCCCCAAGTGAATGCACGCATCATCGCGGCGTTCGAGGCGGGCGGGGCGGATGCCTGGTTCGGCGCCGACCATCAGGCCTTGCTCGGGCCCGATTACAAGGCGGCCGACTACGAACCGCAAAAGGACATTCTCGACGTCTGGTTCGACTCAGGCTCGACCCACGCCTTCACGATCGAGGCACGTTATGGCGAGGGCGTGCGCGCGGACCTTTATCTCGAAGGGTCGGACCAGCATCGCGGCTGGTTCCAGTCGTCGCTGCTCGAAAGCTGCGGCACGCGCGGGCGGGCGCCGTACAAGGCGGTGCTGACGCATGGCTTCGCGCTCGACGGGCAGGGCCGCAAGATGTCCAAATCGCAGGGCAACGTGGTCGATCCGCTCAAGATCATCCCGGAGAGCGGGGCGGATATCCTGCGCCTGTGGGTGGCGAGCACCGACTATTTCGAGGACGTGCGGATCGGCAAGGAGATCCTGGCCGGCACGTCGGATGCCTATCGCAAGCTGCGCAATACGTTCCGCTACCTGCTCGGCGCGCTCGACGGGTTTGACGAGAGCGAGAAGCTCGGCGTCAGCGCGATGCCCGATCTCGAGCGTTATGTGCTGCATCTGCTGAACAAGCTCGACGCGGAGTTGCGGACGGCGGTCGAGGCGTTCGAGTTCAATCGCTATGCGCGCGCGCTGAGCGACTTCTGCAACAACGACCTGTCGGCCTTCTTCTTCGATATCCGCAAGGATTCGCTCTATTGCGACGCGCCCACGGATACCAAGCGGCGGTCCTACCGCACTGTGCTCGACATATTGTTCCACGCGCTGGTGCGCTATGCCGCGCCGATCCTCTGCTTCACCGCCGAGGAAGTTTGGGGGACGCGTTTCCCGGATGCGGGATCCGTCCATCTGCTCGAATGGCCCGAAGTCGACCGGGCCTGGGCGGACGAACGGCTGGCGGCACAGTGGGACGAATTGCGCTCGCTGCGCCAGGTGGTGAGCGCCGAAATCGAGCCCAAGCGCCGCGACAAGGCGATCGGATCGAGCCTGGAGGCCAAGGTCGCGATCGGCCTGCCCGACGGGCGGATGCCCAACGTGACGGCGGAAGAACTGGCCGAACTGCTGATCGTGTCCGAAGCCGAGATCGACACGGTCGCGCATGGCCCGGTCGCGGTGGTGCATCGGTCGGACTATCATAAATGCGGCCGCTGCTGGCGGCTGCTTCCCGAGGTCGAGGAAGATGGCGACCTGTGCGGGCGGTGTATCGAGGTGGTTGGTGAGTGAGGGTGAGCAAAACTCCCTCTCCCCTTCAGGGGAGAGGGTTGGGGAGAGGGGACGTGACGAAAGCGGCGCCCCTGCTGGTAATCGACTCCCCCTCTCCCAACCCTCTCCCCTGAAGGGGAGAGGGCTTTATGTCGGCTGGCTGGTCGCGATCCTTGTCTTCGCGGTCGACCAGCTCGCCAAATGGTATGTGACGGGCCCGCTCGCGCTGCCGCAGCGCGACACGTTCGAGATTTTGCCGATCTTTCGCCTGCAATGGGTCGGGAATCGCGGAGTTTCGATGGGGATATTGGTCGCGGGGAGCGATGCGCAGCGTTGGGCCCTGACCCTGTTCACAGTCGGAATCGCGGTGTTCGTCGGCGTCTGGATGACGCGCGAGAAGCGGACTTTGGACCGGATCGCACTGGGGCTGGTGCTGGGCGGCGCGCTCGGAAATATCCTCGATCGGGTGCGGCTCGGCTATGTGACCGACTTCCTCAACCTTCACTTCGGCGCATGGTCGCCCTTTTTGGTCTTCAACATTGCCGACGCAGCGATTAGCATCGGTGTAGCCTTTCTCGTGCTGCGTGCGATCTTCACGCGCGACACGGCCGCCCCCTCGGAGGAATAGAATGAACAAGCGTTTTCTGGTCGCGGCAGCCCCGCTGGCGATGCTGATGCTCGCCGGCTGCCATAGCGGCCCCAAGGGTGGCGTCTTCGCCTCGCGCAAGGGCGTGCCGGACGAATTCGCGGTCGGCCGCGCCGCGCCGCTGACCGTGCCGCCCGATTTCGCGCTCGTGCCGCCCAAGCCCGGCCAGCCGCGCCCGCAGGAGGCCGACAGCTCGACCCAGGCGCTCGCCGCGCTCTATGGCGGGCCGAAGCCGGTCAGCCAGGGTGAGGCCGCTTTGCTGCAGGCCGCCGGTCCGGCCGCGCAGCCTGGCATCCGTTCGGAAGCAGGTGCGGACAACACGACCGTGGTCAACAAGGGCCAGAATACCCAGCAGATATTGAAGGCGCCGCCGACGACGGACAATTCGGCCAACGCGACAGTTCCGAAGTAAAGCAATGCCCCTTCCGTTCGTGCTGAGCTTGTCGAAGCACTGCCTTTCTTCGGTTGAAGAAGGACAGCCCTTCGACAAGCTCAGGGCGAACGGCGACGGGGCGTCGGAATGAGCGTCCGCGATAGCGGGGTCGCCGATGTCGACCTCGTTATCCTGCCGCCGTCGCGCGATCTGGGCGACGGGTTCACGGTACGGCGCGCGCTGCCCCAGCCGCAGCGGCGGATGGTCGGGCCTTTCATCTTCTTCGACCAGATGGGGCCGGTCGAGATGCGCGACGGGCAGGGGCTCGACGTGCGCCCGCATCCCCATATCGGTCTCGCCACCGTCACGTACCTTTTCGGCGGCGAGATCATGCATCGCGACAGCCTGGGATCGGTCCAGCCGATCCGCCCGGGCGAATTGAACTGGATGAGCGCGGGCTCGGGCATCACGCATAGCGAGCGCAGTCCCGATGCCGCGCGTCATGGCGGGTCGAAATTGTTCGGGCTCCAGCTTTGGGTCGCGCTGCCTGCCGATCAGGAAGAAAGCGCACCGAGTTTCCAGCACCACGACGCGACTGCGATCCCGACCGGAGAGGTGGATGGCGTCACGGTGCGCCAGATCGTGGGGCGGATGGACGGGCTCGTCGCCCCGGTGAAGACCTTGTCCGAGATGATCTATGCCGAGATCGCGATGCCGCCGGCCACGCGCTACCGCATATCATCGGAGCAGATCGAGCGGGCTTTCTATCTGGTGGCGGGCGAGGTAGTGGTCGATGGCCAGCCGTTCGTGCCATCGGAGCTGGTGATCCTCAAGCCGCATGCCGAGATCGTTCTGGCGAGCGAACGGGGCGCGCGGCTGGTGCTGGTCGGCGGCGAGCCCTTTCCCGAGCAACGCTACATCTACTGGAACTTCGTCTCGAGCCGGCCCGACCGGATCGAACAGGCCAAGGCCGACTGGCGCGCGCAGAATTTCGCCGCCGTGCCCGGCGAGCATGAATTCATCCCGCTGCCGCCGGATCCGCCGCAGCCGGTGCGCTATCCGTAGCGATTTGCCTCATCGAGAGTGCGGGCCTGGATTGCTTCGCTTCGGTCGCAACGACGATGGGATTTAGGGCGTCGTCATTGCGAACCGCCTAGCGGCGCGGCAATCCAGGCCGAAACGTCAGGCCGCCACCGCCAGTTGCAGACCCTTGCCCGGCTCGACCAGCACCTCCAACGCGTCATAGCCGGGAATCTTGGGATTGTCGGTTTCGATCGGGTGGACGTGTGTCGCGCTGATCACGATGCAGGCCATGCCTGCCGCCTTCGCCGCGGCGATGCCGGCGGGCGCATCCTCCCACACCAGGCAGTCCTGCGGCGGCACGCCCAGTTTCTCGGCCGCCATCAGGAAGCAATCGGGGGCGGGCTTGCCGTTGGTCACATCGTCGGCGGTGACCAGCAAGGGGGGCATGGGCAGCCCGGCAGCCTCGATCCGGCGGAGCGCGAGGTTGCGTGGCGCCGAGGTGACGAGGGCCCAGCGGTCGGCGGGCAAGGCCGCCAGGAAGGCTGCCGCGCCGCTGATCGCGGTGATGTCGTGGACGTCTTCCATCTCGGCGATGGTGAGCGCCTCATATTCGGCCTCGACATCGAGATGAGCGGGGCCCCAGCGCTTGATCGTCTCGACCGCGCGCATGCCATGCATGTGCTTGCGCATCTCCTCGAAGTCCACACCGTGCTCCGCCGCCCATTTGCTCCAGGCGCGATTGGCCGATGGGATGCTGTCGAGCAGGGTGCCGTCCATGTCGAAAAGAAAGGCGGCAAAGGTCCGCCCGGTCGGCAAATCAGCCATTTTGAGCCCTGCTACTATCGAAAGATAATCGCTCACTAACCCTTCGATGAATGGTTCGCCACCGTCACGGCATTTATTGGGAATCGCGAATAGGGGGTTCGGTCGTTGCGTGACTTGCAAAGGCCGGCAGCGTGTATCGGAGTTTGCGTAATGCTTGTTCGGGGGTTGTATCTGGGTACCGCGATAATCTGCGCCGCAGCGGCCACGCAGGCCGTCGCCGCGCCGCATTCAGCGGGCGCCACCGCGCCGGTCGCATCGTTCGTCGAGGTGGCGACCAAGGGCGCCTCGCCGAAGATCCTCTATTACAAGAATGAGGATGTGGTGAAGACCACCACGACCACCACCAAGACGCCGATCTATACCACCGTGACGACGCCGGTGTACAAGACCGTCCAGCAGCCGATCTACAACAGCAAGGGCCAGATCACCGGTTACAAGAGCGTGCAGGTCCAGACCGGCACCACGACCACGCAGAAGATCACCGGCTATAACACGGTCACGACCAAGTCGACCGCGGTTACGCCGAAGGCGGAATTGTTCACCACCGCCAATGGCAGCGCGACCACCAAGGGTGCCGCGCCGGTCAAGTTCCTGATGGCGGTGCCGACGGGGAGCCCGTTCGCCGTGGCGTTGTCCAAGCCGCAAAACGCCCTGTTCTCGCTGTCGGCGGTTTCGACGACCGCACCGGTGCTGACCGGCAACACCTTCTCGGAACTGTTCAACGGCTCGCTGTCGTTCACCGCCACCACGCCGATCTACGCGCTGAACGCGGCGGGCCATGCGGTCGGCCCGGCGCTCACCAATTTGCTGACGATCAATTTTACCAACGCGGTATTCACCGGTACGTCCCAGGGCCTCACCATGGGCCTGGCCGCGAGCACGCCCGCGTCAACGATCAGCTTCACCTCGGATTTCCGCACCTTCAACCGTGCGGATTGGCTGACCAATTTCGATTTCGCCATTGCGGGCAACGCCGCATCGGTCGCGATCACCCGCGCGCTGGTCGACCCGACGCTGACCAACGTGACCGGAACCCGCACACTCAACAGCTTCCGCTCCAACGCGACGGGGACGTTCGCCGCGTCGGCGGTGCCGGAAAGCGCGACCTGGATGATGATGATCATGGGCTTCGCCGCCGTCGGCCTGGCCCGCCGCGCGGACGTGCGCAGGTTCGCCCGCGTTACCGTATAATCGGAGGCCCAAACCTCTGATCTGCCGGAGCCCCAAAATCCGGCCGCTGCCGGCGGAGGGTCCCCAAAACCTCCGCCGGTATTGCTTTATTTTTGTGCGCTTCGACATTCGTCGAAGCTTGCCGCACCGCCCGGTTCAGCGGATGCTGAACCGCACTCTAAGAGCGGTCAGCCTGCAGTGCGTGCCGTATGCCGGGCCCGTCGATCGACCCCTCCGCCAGCTTTGCCAGCACGAGCGCGGATAGCTGCGCGCGCTCGGCGAAGCTCACGCCCCAGGCATATTCGCGTTCGCTATGGATGTCGCCGCCGCGCACACCCAAAGTGTCGATCCCGGGCAGGCCGGCCGCAAACAGGTTATTGCCTTCGCATACTCCGCCCGACGGCGCCCAAGCGAGTTGCTGGCCGATCAGTGCACCCGCCTCTCGCACCTTTTCGAACAAGGCCTGCTGGGCGGGAACGAACGGCTTGGGCTTGCGCGTGATGCCGCCATGCAGCTCGACGGCGATGCCCTCGCCGCGGCCCTCGGCCAAAGCTTCCTCGATTCCGCGCATCAGCCAGGCTTCGGCGGCGGTGTCGGGCAGGCGCGCATTGAAGCGCAGCACGGCGACGTCGGGCACCATGTTGAGCGGCGCGCCGCCGTCGATCCGCGCGACGTTGACGGTGACGCCCTCGCGCCGGCCGTTGAGCGCGTCCAGCGCCTGTGCAATGCGCGCGGCGGCGAGGATGGCGTTGCGGCCGCTCGCGAAATCGCGGCCCGCATGCGCGGCGCGCCCAGTGATGCGGACATGGAAATTGCCTGACCCCTTGCGGCCCGAGACGAGGGTGCCGTCGGCGAGCGCGGGCTCGTAGGTCATGCCGACATGGCCGCTCGCGCCGAGCTCGGCGAGGAGGGGCGCGGAGGCGAGAGACCCGGTTTCCTCGTCGGGCGAAAGCAGCGCGGTATAGCCCAGGCGATCGGCCAAGGGATGTGCCTCGAACGCGGCGAGCGCGGCCAGCATCACGCTGATTCCGCCCTTCATGTCGGCGATACCGGGGCCATGCAGTGCGCCGTCGTCGCGCGTCACGACCTCTCGGAAACGTGTCTCGGCGGGATAGACGGTGTCATAATGGCCCGTCAGCACGATCTGGACGGGCGCGTCGGGCCGTACGCGCAGGCGGAGCGCGTCGCCGGTGCCGACCGCGCGGATCGCGCCATCGGCCGCGAGCTCCTGCGTGTCGGCCAATGGCAGACGCTCGACCGGGCCGATCTCCGCCATCGCCGCGACCAAAGGCTCGGCCATTTCCTCAAGCCCGGCGAGATTGCGGCTGCCGCTGTTGATCGCGCACCAGCCGATGGCGCGGCGGACGATCGCGTCGCCGCCCCGTGCCAGCCTGTCGAGCATTGCCCGATCGTCTGGCGAGAGCGTCAGCATGTCAGATATTATGCTCGTGCGCGAAGGCGACCGCGGCGCCGTACAGGCCGGGCTGCGGGTGGGTGATGAGCTTGACCGGAATATCGGACATCATCCGTTCGAACCGCCCCTTGGCGACGAAGCGCTGTGCGAACCCCGAACGGGGCAGATGATCGGCCAGACGCAGGCCGAGCCCGCCCGCGATCACCACGCCGTTTGCGCCCTGCGCCAGCGCGATGTCGCCCGCAACCGCGCCGAGCGACAGGCAGAAGCGATCGAGCGCGGCGGCGGCGAGGCTGTCGCTGCCTTCCATCGCCGCGGTCCACAAGCTCTTGTCGTCGATCTGCGGCACCGTTCGCTCTTCGAGATTGGCGAGCGCGCCATAGATATTGTTGAGCCCCGGCCCCGACACCACGCGCTCGGCCGAAACGCGGCGAAAGCGATTGCGCAGCTGCTTCAGGATATTGTCTTCGATCGGGTCGAGCGCGGCATAATCGATATGCCCCCCCTCGGTCTCGCCGACATGATAATCCGTCTCGGTGCGCACGACATAGGCGACGCCCAGGCCCGTACCGGGGCCGACGATGGTGATCGCGCCCTTGGCCGGCAGGTCGTTCTCCGGCCCGCACAGATGGCGCAGATGCTCCGCGTCGCAGCGCGCCACCGCATGTGCCACCGCGCCGAAATCATTGACCAAGGTATAATGGTCCATGTTCAGCTTTTCGGGGATCAGCGCGGGGCGGATGATCCAGGGATTGTTGGTGAGCTTCAGCACCTCGCCATGGATCGGGCCGGCAATCGCGATCGCGGCGTTGCGCGGCAACGGCTCCTTCTGTTCGGCGGCGAAAGCCTCGAGCGCGAGCTGCAGGCTCGCATGCTCGGCGGTCTTGAAGGTCGATTCCGGCGCGAGGCTGACGACCCGCCCATTCGCCACTTCCGCGATCGCAAAGCGGGCGTGGGTTCCACCTATGTCGATAGTTACGAGCTTCGTCGCCAATGTATCAATCCCGAGCGGCACTGTTGTCGTGCCCTGGGGGGTGCCTAGCGAACTGGCGGGATTATGGAAGCATCTATTCGTATTTTTGCGTCGTTTCCTTGGCCGTTAGTGTCATGAAATTGCTGCGCCGCCTCACGAGCCGCCAGCCAGCGCAGACGTTCGGCCTCCGCGTCGGCGCGGGCGCGATGTGCAATCGGAGCCTCGGGCAGAGCCGCGATCGCGGCGGCGCGCAGCCGTTCGATCTCTGCTTCCAGATGCTCGGCGGCGACGCATTCCGCGAGGATCGCGCGCATCGTCTCGCGCTGCGCGGCCTCCGTATCGCGCAGGCGCAGCGCATGGCGCGGCAATCCGGCCGCACGCAGCAAGGCGCTCAGCCACTTGCCGTCCCAGGATGGCGCGCTCGCGGTGAGGTCATGGCCGGACAGCAGATCGAGCATGCGGTGGGCGAGCGCGTCATGCGCCATGCCGTTGCGGAGCAGCCTTTCGCGCGGGATATGGTGGATCGCCTCCGCCGCCGCGTCCCAATCGTCCCAGCCCGGCGCGGGCCGGATCAGGTGCGATTCGGACCTGCCGTCCTCGAACACCCAGGCGACCTCGATCGGATAGGAGTGCCGCGCGAGCGAAGAGGCTTCGAAGTCGAGAAAAACGAGCATCCGGAATTGTAACGCGCGGTGAGTGGTTGCGGCTCCGCGCCGATATGCGAAGGTCCGCGAGGGGGTCGCAATTCGTCATGCCGGACTTGTTCCGGGCCCCGGAACAAGTCCGGGGTGATGATCCGAAAACTAACGCCCGAGCATGTGATCCACGAGTGCGCCGAGCGTGGCGAAACCGCTGGGCTTGAGCGCGGTCACGCCGTCGCGGGAGGAGGCGGGGAGCAAGGCCCTGCCGAAGCCGAGCTTGGCGGCTTCCTTGAGGCGGAGCGGGGCGTGGGCGACGCCGCGCACTTCGCCAGACAAGGCGATCTCGCCGAAGGCGACCGTGTCGGCCGGGATGGGCCGTTCGGCGAGCGCCGAGATCAGCGCGGCCGCGACCGCGAGATCGGCGCCGGGATCGGCGATGCGATAGCCGCCCGAGACGTTGAGATAGACTTCGCAGGTCGAGAAGCTCAATCCGCAGCGCGCCTCCAGCACCGCCAGGATCATCGCCAGCCGTCCGCCATCCCAGCCGACAACTGCGCGGCGCGGGGTGGCGCCGCTGGCGAGGCGCACGACCAGCGCCTGGATCTCGACCAGCACGGGCCGCGTGCCCTCCATCGCGGGAAAGACGGTGGCGCCGCTGACCTCGTCGCCGCGCTGGGTGAGGAACAAGGCGGACGGGTTGGCGACCTCCTCCAGGCCTTTCTCCGCCATCGCGAACACGCCGATCTCGTCGGTGCCGCCGAAGCGGTTCTTCACCGCGCGCAGGATGCGGTAGAGATGGCTGCGCTCCCCTTCGAAGCTGAGCACGGTATCGACCATATGTTCGAGCACGCGCGGGCCCGCGATCGAGCCGTCCTTGGTGACGTGGCCGACCAATACGAGCGCGGTACCGCGATCCTTGGCATAGCGGATCAGTTCCTGTGCGGAGGCGCGGACCTGGCTGACCGTGCCGGGCGCGCCCTCGATCAGGTCCGAATGCATCGTCTGGATCGAATCGATGATCAGCAAGGCGGGCGGGGCGCCGGTGTCGAGCGTGGTGAGAATGTCGCGCACCGAAGTCGCGGTCGCGAGCTGGACGGGAGCCCGCCCCAGGCCCATGCGGCGCGCGCGCAGCCGCACCTGGTCGGCGGCCTCCTCGCCCGAAATATAGGTGACGCGCGATCCTCGCTCCGCCAGCCGTGCCGCGGCCTGAAGCAGAAGCGTGGATTTACCGACCCCCGGATCGCCGCCGATCAAGGTTGCCGATCCCGCGACCAGCCCGCCGCCGAGCGCGCGGTCGAGCTCGGCCATGCCGGTCACCAGCCGCTCGGGCAGAGCCACGTCCGCGTCGAGCCCGCTGATTGCGATCGCACGGCCGCCCGAGCGCAGATCATGCTTGGCCGCGAAGGGCGTGACCACGCCGCCGCCGGCCTCCTCGACCAGCGTGTTCCACTCGCCGCAATCGACGCACTGGCCTTGCCACTTGGTCGATACGCTGCCGCACAATTGGCAGACGTAGCGGCGCTGCAGCTTGGCCATTCAGGAATCTCCGAAAAGTCGAACGAAGCAAGAACATAATCGCAGGCGAGCGATCTGGCAATCGCGGCGCTGGCCATGCTCCGTTTTAGCTTCTAATCTCGATCCCATGGCTTTCCTGCGCACGCTCTTCTGGATCGCCGTCACGGTGATCGTGGTGGTGTTCTCGGTCCGCAACTGGGCGCCGGTGCCGGTCAATCTGTTCGGCGACACGGTGGTCGAGACCAAGCTGCCGATGCTGCTGCTGATCGGTTTCCTGATCGGGTTCGTGCCGCTCTACGTCTGGCACCGCGCCATTCGGTGGCGGCACAATCGCAGGCTTTCGCAGATGGAACGCAATCCGCCGGTGGTGACTCCGCCGCCGGCTTCGGGCTACACGCCGCCTTCCACCCCGGTTGCGGACCCCTTCCAGGACGATTGATGTCGAGCCCGATTTTCGTTGCGATCGATACCCCCGACCTTGCCCGCGCGGTGGCACTGGCCGAAAAGGTCAAGAACCATGTCGGCGGGCTCAAGCTCGGCCTCGAATTCTTTTCCGCCCATGGCCATCACGGCGTGCGCGAGCTGGGCCAGATCGGGCTGCCGATCTTCCTCGACCTCAAACTGCATGACATCCCCAATACGGTCGCGAGCGCGATCCAGGCTTTGCACGGACTCGCGCCTTCGATCCTGACGATCCACACCGCAGGCGGCCGCGCGATGATGGAGGATGCCAAGGCCGCCGCGCCCGAGACGACGCGGGTGGTGGGCGTAACCGTGCTGACCAGCCTTGACGGCGACGACCTTGCCTCGATCGGCGTCCCGGGCGGCGAGCATGCCCAGGTCGAGCGGCTGACCGGCCTCGCGAGGGAGGCGGGGCTCGATGGCGTCGTCTGCTCGGGGTTCGAGGTGGCGGCGGCGCGCAAGATCTGGCGTGACGGTTTCTTCGTCGTGCCCGGCGTGCGCCCGGCGGGCGGTGCGGTCGGCGACCAGAAACGCGTGATGACTCCGCGCCAGGCGCTCGACAATGGCGCGTCGATCCTGGTGATAGGCCGCCCGATCACGCGCGCCGAGGATCCGGACGCCGCCGCGCGCGCGATCGGCGCCACGCTCTGATCCGCTTCACAGGCCGCCATCAAGGCGATTTAAGACCTTCAACCTGATTGCGATGTCATCAAGCGCTGCTAAACGGCGTTTTGATAGACAAAAATAGCCTTGAAGGGATGCGGGCATGAAAATTTCAAAGATGCTGGCAACGGCAGCCATTATCGCGCTGGCGGCGCCGGCCACGATGGCCGCGACCGGCGCCAATCCGCTCGCGTGGCAGAACAAGGCCTTGTCCGCCGATGCGCGCGCCAATCTGCTGGTTGGGGCGATGACGCTCGACGAGAAATTGGTGGTTGTGACCAGCTATTACGGCACGCAGGGCGAATGGAATAAGTATCGCGATCCGCAAGCGCGCCGTCAGTCGGCGGGGTTCGTTCCCGGCGTGCCGCGGCTCCATTTCACCCCGCAATGGCAGACCGACGCGGGCAGCGGCGTCGCGACGCAGGGCGTGGCGGTGCCCGACTTGCAGCGCACCGCGCTCCCAGCCGGTATCCTGACCGCGTCGACCTGGGATCCGGAAATGGCGGTTCGCGGCGGCGCGATGATCGGCGCCGAAGCGCGCGCCTCGGGCTTCAACACGATGCTGGCGGGCGGCGTCGACCTGCTGCGTGAGCCGGGCAATGGCCGCAATTTCGAATATGGCGGCGAGGATCCCTTGCTCGCCGGCACGATGGTGGGCGCGATCGTGCGCGGTATCCAATCCAACCACATCATCACGACCGTGAAACATTATGCCTTCAACGATCAGGAGACCAAGCGCACCACGGTCAACATCCTGGTCGATCCGGCGGCGGCGCGCATGTCCGACCTGCTCGCCTTCCAGATCGCGATCGAGAAGGGCAATCCCGGCGCGGTGATGTGCAGCTACAACCTGGTGAACGGGGAATGGGCGTGCCAGAACGACTGGCTGCTCAACAAGGTGCTGAAGGGCGACTGGGGCTATAAGGGCTTCGTCATGTCCGACTGGGGCGCGATGCACGACACGGTCAAGAACGCGCTCAACGGGCTCGACCAGGAAGCGGGCGTCCAGAATCCCAAGGACTACGTCTACAAGGACAAATTGAAGGCCGCGATCCAAGACGGCCGCGTGCCGATGCGCGTGCTGGACGACAAGGTGCGCCGCATCGCGCGTTCGCTGATCGCGAGCGGCGCGATCGACAATCCGCCGACGCCCGACAATCCGATCGACTTTGCGGCGCACGAAGCGGTCTCGCAGACCGATGCGGAGAACGGCATCGTCCTGCTCAAGAATGACGGCCATATCCTTCCGCTCGCCGGTTCGGCGAAGAAGATCGCGATCATCGGTGGACATGCCGATGTGGGCGTGCTGACCGGCGGCGGATCGGCGCAAGTCTATCCGCGCGGCGGATCGGCGGTGCATGGCGAGGGGCCGAGCCACTGGCCCGGACCCTATGTCTATGCGCCATCCTCGCCGATGAAGGCGCTGCAGGCCGAGCGACCCGACGCGGCGGTCAGTTTCGCGAGCGGCAAGGATCTCGACCAGGCGGCGGCGGCCGCGAAGGATGCCGATGTCGCGATCGTGTTCGTGACGCAGTGGACTGCGGAAGGCATGGATTTCCCGCTGACCCTGCCTGAAAACCAGGATGCCGTGGTCGACGCGGTCGCGCGCGCCAATCCGAATACGATCGTGGTGCTCGAAACCGGCGGGCCGGTGCTGATGCCCTGGATCGACCGGGTGAAGGGTGCGGTCGAGGCCTGGTATCCGGGCAGCAAGGGCGGTGAGGCGATCGCGCGCATCCTGACCGGCAAGGTCAATCCCTCGGGCCATCTGCCCGCGACGTTCGGCGCAGCCGCGACCGACTGGCCGCGTGCGTCGATCGACGGCGCCGAGCATGGCGAAGAGACGTTCGACGTCAAGTTCAGCGAAGGGGCCGCGGTCGGCTACAAATGGTTCGACAAGAACGGCATCAAGCCGCTGTTCGCGTTCGGCCATGGCCTGTCCTACACCAGCTTCACGCAGGGCGGCCTCAAGGCAGCGGCGAAGGGCACGACCATCATCGCCAGCTTCGCGATCAAGAATGTCGGTAGCGTCGCGGGCAAGCAGGTCGCGCAGATCTACGTGTCGCCGGTTAGCGGCGGTTGGGAGGCGCCCAAGCGCCTTGGCAGCTTCGCCAAGCTCGAGCTTGCGCCCGGCCAGACCAAGACCGCCACGGTCGTCGTCGATCCGCGCCTGCTGGCCATGTGGGACAGCGCGCATCCGGGCTGGAAGATCAAGGCGGGGAAATATCGCGTGACGCTCGCGACCTCGGCCACCGACAGGGGCAGCAGTGTCGACGTGACCCTGCCCGCAGCGCACCTGCCTGCCGGACGCGGCGTCGCGAAATGAGGGTTGGGCGCCGCGCACTATTCGGGGGCGTGGCGCTCTTCCTGACCGCCGCGGCCTCGGCCGCGCCGGTCGCGCATACGCGGCTCGGCGATCTTGCGGGTATCGCGCAGGGCAGGACGGACGCCTTCCTCGGCATCCGCTATGCCGCGCCGCCGATCGGGGACCTGCGCTGGCGTCCGCCTCAGCCGATCAAGTCCTGGAAAGGCGTGCGGCCCGCGAATGCCTTCGGGCATAGCTGCTGGCAGGCGGTCTCGCCCCAGGGGTTCGGGCCCTGGACGCACGAATATGTGACGCAGGCCGACATCAGCGAGGACTGCCTGTTCCTCAATGTCTGGGCGCCCGCCAGGGCGACAGGCAAGCTGCCGGTGCTGGTCTGGATCTATGGCGGCGGCTTCAATTCGGGATCGGGTGCGATCCCGATCTATGACGGGCGCGCGCTCGCCGCGCGCGGCATCGTCGTGGTCAATCTCAACTATCGCGTGGGGGTGTTCGGCTTCCTCGCCCATCCCGACCTGACCCGGGAAGCGGGCGGCGGCCCCAATTCCAATTTCGGCCTGCAGGATATGATCGCCGCGCTCAAATGGGTGCGCGCCAATATCGCGGCTTTCCACGGCGATCCCGCCAGGGTTACGATCGCGGGCCAGTCGGCAGGGTCGATGGCGGTGCATGACCTGGTCGCTTCGCCGCTGGCCAAGGGGCTGTTCGCGCGCGCGATCGGCGAGAGCGGACTGCCCGATCCCGAGCGAGCGTCCAGCCTGGGCGCGGCCGAGAAGGACGGCGTCGCTTTCGGCCAATCCAAAGGCGCGATGTCGATCGCCCAGCTTCGCGCCCTGCCGGCCGAGCAGCTGGCCGCGAGCAAGGGCGGCAATGCCATCCGCTTCGCGCCCGTGTTCGACGGCGTGCTGCTGCCGAGCTTCGAACCGGTCAGCCATGTGCCGATACTGGTCGGCTTCACCGCCGACGAAGGCAGCGCGATAGGGCAGGATTATGGATCCTCCGACCCGGCGGTGCTGCGTGGTCTGCTTCGTGCGAGCTTTGGTACGGCAGACGCGCGCTTCGCGGCTTTCTATCCTGCCGCCACCGATGCCGAGAGATCGGAATCCAACCGCCAGGTCGGGCGGGATCGCGCGGCGGGTGCCTTGCTCGCCTGGGCCGGGCATCGCGCGTCCGAGCCGACTTACGCTTACCTCTGGACGCATGTGGAGCCCGGGCCGCAGGCGGACCATTGGCGCGCCTTCCATTCGTCCGAAATCCCGTACGTCTTCCAGACGTTCGGCGCTTCGCCCGAGCGGAATTTCACCGCCGCCGATCGGCTATTGTCGGATCGCATCTCGACCTATTGGCTGAACTTCGTGCGGACCGGCGATCCGAACGGTGCGGGCCTGCCGCACTGGCCGAAATTCGACCCCGCGCATCCGCAAATTCAGGCAATTGGGGACATGATCCGGAGCCAGCCCTTGCTCCCCTCCGGCAAATTGGCCGAGATGCGAAAGTTCATCGCCGATGGCGGGCGGCCCAGCCTGTTCTAGCGGAGATTTGTCATGCGCGTGCCGTACTGCACTGCTAGCCTGCCCCGATGGCGACGATAGCAGTCTATTCCTCGAAAGGCGGCGTCGGGAAGACGACGCTCGCGGTCAACATCGCCTGGGCGGCGGCGAGCCTTTCCAGCCGCCGGACTCTGCTGTGGGACCTGGATGCGCAGGGCGGCGCGAGTTTCATCCTCGCGCCCGATCGCAAGAAGGGCGACGAAGCGCGGGCGGTGATCGAGCGCGATCTATCCCCGCGCAAGCTGATCGTGCCGACCGCGATCCCCAATCTCGACCTGCTGCCCGCCGATACTTCGTTGCGTACGCTCGATGTCCTTTTCTCGGAGATCGACAGCAAGAAAAGACTGCTCAAGATCAGCGAGGCGCTCGACAAGGATTATGACCGGATTGTCATCGATTGCCCGCCGGGGCTCGGTATCACCGCCGATCAGGTGATCCGCGGCGCGGACCTGATCCTGGTTCCACTGATCCCTTCGGCCTTGTCCGGGCGCGCGGCGGAAGAGCTGACGGCGCATCTGGAGCATAAGAAGGATGCGCCCCCGGTCTTGCCGGTGTTCAACCTCGTCGATCGCCGCCGTATCGCCCACAAAGCAGCGTTGCAGGCGGCGCCGAATCGGCACGCTTTGCCGATGGCGAGCCTGGTCGAGCAGATGGCGGATCGCCACGCTCCGATCGGCGTATATGCGCCCCGCGCGCCGATCACGGCTGCGATTGCCGCCTTGTGGCGGGATGTCGAGCGGCGGCTGGCAAAAAAATCCTGACGCGATACGCGTCCGCCTTTTTCGAAAACCACCGCGAATTGAAGAGGTTGGCCGCCAAAATATATGGAGCGGCCGCTTCGACCCCGTAAGATTACGGGGGCGCCCAATCATGCGCCCTTAATTCGAAGGTCCAATGTGGACCTAACTAAGTTCTCAAATGGGACGGCGGGGGGGCCGCAGATTCCAACGAGGCGAGCTTGGGGGTGTCTGTGTTGAACTGGTTCGAAAAGCATGCGCCGATCAGGGCGAAATTCCGTTTTCTTCTCGTAATCTATTCGCTTCTGGGAATCGTGGCGGCAACCAGCGGTTGCTATGCGGCGGTCCATGCGACGGGGATCAACGCAGGCCTCGTCGTCGGCACTCTCATCGGAACCGTCTTCCTGCTCGTGGGCGTCACGATGTTCGCCTCCAAGCTGATCTGCACGCCCTATGTGAATACCGTGCTGCGCATGGAGGCATTGGCTGCCGGCGATCTGGACAGCCCGATCGCCCATGCCGACAACCGGGATTGCGTGGGCCGGATGACCAAGGCGATGGAGGTCTTCCGCCAGAATATGGAAAAGGTCTCGCTCGTCACGCGGGAGCAAGCGCGGGTCCAGGAAGCGCTGGCGACCGGTCTCGATCGTCTCGCCGAGGGCGATCTGACCCACCGGGTCACGACCAAATTCGCCGACGAATATGAGCCGCTGCGGCGCGACTTCAACAATGCCCTGGACCAGCTCGCCGCAACGTTGGGCGCGGTTTCGCAGGCGGGGGGCGGGGTCCATACCGGCGCGAGGGAGGTAAGCCAGGCGTCGAACGATCTGTCGCGTCAGACCGAGCAGCAGGCGGCGAGCCTGGAAGAGACCGCGGCGGCGATGGACCAGATCACGACCACGGTTCGCGAAGCCGCCGCGAGCGCGGCGCGTGCCACCAAGGCGGTGATGCAGGCGCGCGGCGAAGCCGAGCATAGCGGTGAGGTGGTCACCCGTGCGATTGCGGCGATGGCCGGGATCGAACGGGCAGCTTCCGAGATTTCGGAGATCATCACGGTGATCGACGGGATCGCGTTCCAAACCAATTTGCTGGCACTCAATGCGGGCGTCGAGGCGGCACGCGCGGGCGATGCGGGCAAGGGCTTTGCAGTGGTTGCCTCCGAGGTGCGCGCGCTGGCGCAGCGTTCGGCCGATGCGGCCAAGGACGTGAAGGCGCGGATCACGGCCAGTTCCGAGCAGGTCGATGCGGGCGTGTCGCTCGTGAGCGAGACCGGTTCGGCGCTCGAACGGATCATCGCCGCGATCACCGAGGTCGACGGGCTGGTGGCGGATATCGCGACCTCGGCCGAGCAGCAGGCGACCGGCCTGCAGCAGGTCAATACCGCGGTTGCGGAGATGGACGGCGTGACGCAGCAGAATGCCGCGATGGTGGAGGAAGCAACCGCCGCCGCGCGCAGCCTTGCCGCCGAAGCCGATACGCTTGCCAACCATATCGGGCGCTTCAACCTTGGCGAAATCGCCGAGGTCGCTCCGGCGCAGTCCGCAAATCCGGTGCATCAGCTGCAAACGCGCGTCAGCCGTGCGCAGCGCGCGCCGCGAAGCATCGGCAATAATGCCGTCGCCGCCAGTGAAGACTGGTCCGAATTCTAAGGGAGCGATCAATGCCGCACGAATTCATCACCTTCGAAATCGGGGACCGTCGCCTGGGCATCGACGTCATGGCGATCCGCGAAATCCGCGCCTGGTCGCCCGCGACGCCGCTACCCAACACGCCGGCCTATGTGCGCGGTGTCGTCAATCTGCGCGGGGTCGTCCTGCCGGTGCTGGATCTCAGCCAGCGCCTCGGCTGGGGTGCGACCGAACCGAGCGGGCGGCATGTCATCATCGTGGTGCGCGTCGCCGAGCAGCTTCAGGGCATCATTGTGGATGCGGTAAGCGACATCGTCATGCTGAACCAGACGGATATCCAGCCGGTGCCCGACGTCGGTCAAAGCGCCGCCGCGGCTTTCCTGGAGGGGATTGCGACGATCGATGGCAAGCTGATCATGATCCTCGGCCTCGATCGGATCACCGAACCGCAACTATCGCTGCCCGAAGCCGCCTGAGCCGGGCCGGATTCCGCACCGATACCCTCTCACGATCAAGGTTGTGAGCGGCATCAGCCTCTTCGTTTGCTGGTTGGCGCGTGGAAGTCGGGATCCTTGTTCGCTATCCATTTGAGGAAGGCGGCGATGTCGTCGCGTGCCTTCACCGCCTCCAGCGTCGGGAAGAGACGTGCCAATTCCTTGTTGCTGAAATTGGCATGGATCGCGCGATGGCAGATCGGATGCAGGGCTACGGTTTCGCGGCCGCCCCGGCTCTTCGGAACGACATGATGCCATTCGATCCGGCGGCCGAGTGGGCGGCCGCATAAGGCGCATTCGGGCCGGGTGTCGGTCACCGCAACGCGGGCGCGAGATCACCTTTGTCGATGATCGTCACGCCATCGAGCCCGAGCCAGGCCGCCATCAGCGCCAGCTCGGCCTTCAGCCGCTCCGCCGTTTCGGATGGCGCACCTTCCTCGCGATGCGCGCTTTGCACGATCAACCTGCCTGCCTGACGATCGCTTTTGAGGTCGACGCGGGCGACGATCCGGCCGTCCATCAGGAAGGGCAGGACATAATAACCGTGCACGCGCTTTTCGGCGGGCACGTAGATCTCGATCCGGTAGCGCGTGTCGAACATCCGCTCGGTGCGCGTTCGTTCCCAGATCAGGGGATCGAACGGGCAGAGCAAGGCTTGCCCTGTGATCCTGCGGGGAATTTTGGCGTCGCGGTGGAGATAGGCTTGCTGCTTCCAGCCGCGCACCTGGATCGGCAGGAGGACGCCCTCCTCGACCAGCTCGTCGATGCGGGGAAGGGCATCGCCCGGCTTCAGCCGGAAATAGTCCCTGAGATCGCCCGCGGTGCCGATGCCGAGCGCGTGGGCGGAGCGGGCGAGCAAGGCGCGCTGCGCATCGGCTTCGTCCGGCGTGGGCATGTCGATGACCGCGCGCGGCAGCACGCGCTCGGGTAGGTCATAGACGCGTTCGAAGCTGGTGCGCCGCGTCTTGGTCGTGATCTGGCCCGACCAGAAGAGATATTCGAGCGCCTGCTTGGTTTCGCTCCAGCCCCACCAGCCGCCTTTTCCGCGGCTTTCAGCGATGTCGGAGGCGGCGAGCGGGCCTTCGTCGGCGATGCGCCTGAGCAATATGTCGGCCTCGGCGCGCTTCTCGCCCGCGAACGGTTTCACATTGTTCCAGACGCCGATGCCGCGCTCGGCGTGCGCCATCCGCCAGCGCAGAAGAGGCTGCAGGTCGAGCGGCAGCAAGGAAGCTTCGTGCGCCCAATATTCGAACAGCCGGCGCTTCGACTTCGGGCCCCAGGCGACGAGATCGAGCGCCTCGCGCGGATAGGCGCCGAGCCGCGAGAAGAGCGGCATATAATGCGCTCGGATCAGCACGTTGACGCTGTCTATCTGATGGAGTGCGAGCCGCTCGATCACACGGCGAAGATGCGCCTGGCCGATCGGGCCGGTGGGCCGCGCCTGGCCGAAGCCCTGCGCCGCGAGCGCGATCCGCCGCGCCTCGGCCGGAGACAGGATATCCTTCAGTCCTGCCCGTCCGCTTCTTGCTCGGCCAGCTCCATGAAGCTGCGCGCTGCGTCGCGATCGGCCTCGTCCTTGAAGGCGACGTCGAGATCGGGCGCCGCGCCCAGCATATGGAGCAAGGCCCGCATCGCGAAGCGCCGCCCGCGATCCTTCTGCAGCCCGAACTCGACGCGCAACCGTTCGGTCCCGGCGGCGAGTGCCGCGGGTGGGATCGCGGCGATGTCGTCCGTGCCGAAATAATGGCGGAGCTGATCGTCGAGGAGCATGGCGCCCTCCTACTCCGCCATGGTGGGCGCGCGCTAGGCGAAGATGTCGCTGAGCTTCGTATCCTCCGGACCATCCTTCCATTCGCGCAATTCGACGAACAAGGACGTCACCAGGGCGGAGGAGAAGGCGCTGGCCAGCGTCAGCACGACCACGTTCACGGCGAGCGCTGGAAGCGAGGACGAGATCGCCGGATTTTCGTAGGAGAAGCCGATCGTCACGGTGGAGACAAGAACGCCCACGAGCCCGATGCCGAGGCCGATCAGGAAGATCAGCAGGAACAGCCCGAAAATGGTCCAGCGCGCGCCGCGGGTAAGGTTTTGCGCGCGGTTGAAGGCGCCGAGGATGCCCGTCCGCTCCTCGACCGTGATGGGGACCACGACCGACCACATCACCGCCAGCATGATGCCGGGCACGATCACAAGGATCAGGCCAAGCAGCACCATGATACCGAACAATATTGACACCACGATCACCGGCCCGGCCCGCCGGAGGGCAACAGCGAGACATTCGCCCAGGCTGGCGCGATGGCCCTGGCTGTAAGCGACTGTGGCGCGCGTGATGCAGCCGCTCACCAGCGACCGCGAAACCATGGAGATCAGAAATATCACGAGGCCGCCGATCACCGCGGCCTGTATCGGATCGTTGGCGAGGACGCTGCGGTTCGTGCCGAGCAGAGCCGAATAAAGAATTTGCGGTCCCGCGCCCAGCACCAGCGCGACCCCGAACACGACCAACGGGTTGTTGCCCATAACGCCAAAGGCGCGGCTGAAAATACTTCCGATCGAAACCGATCGATCCTTCATGTCGGCCATGTCGTCGCTCCCCTGCAGCCGTCGCCCCCGACGGTCCGGACTGGCAGCATGACCCGACTGCAAGCTGCTGTCCAGCTTGGGAAATATCTCCGTTTTGGCTGGCATCTTCAGATATTTTTGACCGTTGCGGGCGGCCTCTCATGCGATACACAAGCAAAGAGGATCGGGGGTTTTGTCATAGCGGATCAGGCTCAGAGCGCTGCCGAACGCTTCGCTGCTGCGCATAGTGCGCTGCGGGCCAATTCCGATATCCAGTTCGATCTTCAGCGCCAGGCACCGCCGGTCAGGCCGCCAGCCTGGTTGCGGGCCTTCGGCGAATGGCTGCGCAGCATCTTCCGGCCGATCGGGCGCTTTATCGACTGGCTGGGCAGTTTTATTCCGGATGCGCCTTATGCGCGCATCCTGCTCTGGTCGGTGCTGGCGGTGGGGGTGGCAGCGCTTTGCTGGATGGTCTGGACCCGCGCGCAGGAAGGCCAGTGGCGCATGCCGCGCTGGCGCCGGCGTCGCCTGCCCGAAATATTGGAGGCCGAAGAGGAATGGCAGCCCGAGGCCGCGCCTGTGCGCGCCTGGCTGGAGGAAGCCGACGTGCTGGCAGGTGAGGGGCGCTATGCCGAGGCCGCGCACCATCTGTTGCTGCGTAGCGTCGAGGATATCGGCCGGCGCCGGCCAGGGCTGGTCCAGCCCGCGATCACCAGCCGCGACCTCGCAAGCGCGCCCGCGGTGCCGCAGCGCGCGCGCCAGCTTTTCTCCGGCATCGCAGCGGTGGTCGAGCGCAGCCTGTTCGGCGGCCGCGCGGTCGATGCCGGCGATTGGGCGGAATGCCGCGCCGCTTATGCCGATTTCGCCAAGACCGCCGCCTGGAAGGCCGCATGAGCGATCTGTCGATCAATCCGCGCAAGACGGCACGCAGCGACGTCTTCCGGGTCCGCACGGTCGCGCTGATGCTGGTGATCGGCATCATGGGTTTTGTCGGCACGCTCGTGATCGGCGCCTTCGCACCCGATCTGCGCAGCGGCCACAATGGCGGCACGCATGCTTTGTCCAACGCCGCGGTCGGCTTCAGCGGGATCGTGCAGCTCGCCGAGGCGACTGGGCGCAACCCGCAGATCATCCGCAGCGCGCACCTTTTCGATACCGAGGACCTGTTGGTGGTCACGCCCGATACGGGCTTCGACAATATCACCGCGATCCTCGACGCGCGCAAATCCAGGCCGACTTTGTTCGTGCTGCCCAAATGGACGACGGTCGAAGACCCCGACCATAAAGGTTGGGTCCGGATCGCGGGTGTCACGTTCGCGGAGGATCCGGGGAGCCTGTTCTCGCCCCAGACCGAGCTCATAATCCATCGTCGGCGAAGCGGCGGTGGCCCGCTGGCCGCGAACCCAGATTTCGACCCTAAGATCCAGTTCGCGGCGCCGCGCGTGCTGCAGGTGATCACCGCAAAGAAAACGGGCAAGGGCGCGGAGCGGCAGAAAGTCGTACCCCTGCTGACCGACGGCAAAGGCGGTGCGGTGCTTGTGCGGATCGGCGACGGTCCGACCTACGTGCTGGCCGATCCCGATCTGATGTCCAACGCCGGCATCAAGAGCGCGCACCAAGCCGCGGCCGCGCTCGCCTTGCTCGACTGGCTGAATTCGACCGGCGCGACCTCGATCAATTTCGATGTGACCTTGAATGGTTTCGGTCATTCGCAAAGTCCGCTCAAGCTGGCCTTCACCCCACCTTTCCTGGCGATGACGCTGGCGCTGACCGTGGTTCTGTTCCTCGTCGGCTGGCATGCGCTCGGGCGGTTCGGGCCGATCCGCCCTCGCGCCCGCGCGATCGGCTTCGGCAAGGCGGCTCTGGTCGAGAACAGCGCCAAATTGATCCGACGCGCGGGGCGCGAGACGCGGCTGGGCGGACGCTATGCGCAGATGATCCGCGAGCGTGCGGTGGCGACCTTCGGCGTACCCGCGCGGCTCAAGGATGCTGCGCTCGACGCTTATCTCGACAAGCTTGGCGCGTGGCGCGGGCATCGCTTCAGCGAGCTCGCGCGCACCGCGGAAACGACACAGGACCGGGACGCACTGGTGGCCGCAGCCCAAGCGCTCCACCAATGGCAGAGGGAGAAAAAGGCGTGAAGGTGGAAGAGGTTCAGGCGCTTGGCCAGGCAATCAGGGTCGAGGTCGCCAAGGCCGTTGTCGGGCAGGACGAGACGCTCGATTTCATGCTGGTCGCCTTGTTCGCGGGTGGGCACGTCCTGCTCGAAGGCCCGCCGGGAACGGCCAAGACCTTGCTCGCGCACAGCTTCGCCCGCGCGGTGGGGCTGCAATTCGGGCGCATCCAGTTCACGCCGGACCTGATGCCGGGCGACATCATCGGCGCCAATCTGTTCAACTTCCAGACCTCGACCTTCACGCTCACGCGCGGGCCGATCTTCACCGACCTGTTGCTCGCGGACGAGATCAACCGCACGCCGCCCAAGACGCAAGCGGCCTTGCTGGAGGCGATGCAGGAGCGCACCGTGACGATCGACGGGCAGAGCCTGTCGTTGGGCGATCATTTCATGGTGATCGCGACGCAGAATCCGATCGAACAGCAGGGCGTCTATCCGCTGCCCGAGGCGCAGCTCGACCGCTTCCTGTTCAAGCAGCGCGTCGATTATCCGACCGCCGAGGAAGAGCGCCGCATCATCGCCACGCATGGCGCGCGCCAGGATGCGATGTCGCCTGAGGATTGGGGCGTGGAGCGCAAGGCCGACGCCAAGACGATCGCCAAGGCGATCGCCGCGGTGCACGAGGTCAAGCTGGTCGACGAGGTGGTCGATTATATCGCGGCCTTGATCCGGGGCACGCGCACCGTCGCCGATCTGGAAAGCGGCGCATCGCCCCGCGCGGGCGCGATGCTGGCCGGCGCGGCGCGGGCGCGTGCGGCGATGGATGGGCGCGACTTCGTCATTCCCGACGACGTCAAGGCGCTGAGCCGCGCGCTTCTGCGCCACCGCCTGATCCTGTCGCCCGCAGCCGAGATTGACGGGCGCACGGTCGAGGAGGTCGTTACCGGGATCATCGAGAGTATCGAGGCGCCGCGTTGATATCGCCGACCCGCCTCGGCATCTGGGCGACGGCGGCGGGCGTTCCCGTCTGCCTGCTGGTAGCTGTGCTGCTGCCGCGTTTGTGGTTTGCCGGGCTGGCGTGGCCGCTGGCGATCGTGGCGCTGACCTTGGCCGACGCGCTGATCGGCGCGAGTCCCCGCCGGGCAACGCTCGACGTGACCATGCCCAAGACCGCGCCCGTCGGCGGCGATGCCGATGCGACGATCGCGGTGAAGATCACAAGCGGGGCGGTACCGCGCTGGTGCGAGGTCGCACTCGAGGGCGACCCGCTGCTGACGATGAGCGACGAAGGCCGGCTATGGTTGGAGCTCGCTGGCGGCGAGGGCGAAAGCGTGCTGCCGATCATCGCGATCCGGCGTGGTACCGCGCGGGTCGAGCGGCTATGGCTGCGCTGGACCGGCCCGCTCGGCCTGGTCTGGAAACAGACGCAGCGTACGGCCAGCCTGCGCACCTTGATCCTGCCCGACGTGCGGCCGGTGCGCGAAAGCGGCGCGCGTATCTTCGAACGCTATGCGTTGCAGGGATTGCTGTCGCAGATCGATCGCGGCGACGGCGCCGATTTCGACGCTCTGGTCGAGTTCCGATCGGGCATGGACCGGCGCGCGATCGACTGGAAGCAGTCGGCGCGCCACCTCAAGCTCCACGCCAAGGAATATCGCTCCGAACGCAACAGCCAGATCGTGTTCGCGGTCGATTGCGGACGCCAGATGAGCGAGCCGGTCGCGGGCCTGCCGCGCGTCGACCGCGCGGTTTCCGCGATGCTGCTTGCCGCGTGGATCGTGCTCAAGCTGGGCGACCGGGTTGCGCTGCACGCCTTTGACAGCCGCCCGCGCATTGCATCGGGCCTGATCAGCGGGACCGCGGCTTTTCCCGAATTGCAGGGGCTTGCCGCCGATATCGACTATGGCAGCGACGAGACCAATTACACGTTCGCGCTGACCAATCTCGCCACCGCGCTCAAGCGGCGTTCGATGATCGTCCTGTTCACCGAATTTACCGATTTGACCTCGGCCGAATTCATGGTGCGGGCCGCCGCGCGGCTGGTCGAGACGCACCTTTTGCTGGTGGTGGTGTTCCGCGACGACGAGCTTGAGGGGCTGGTCGATGCGGAACCGCAGAGCGCGGACGATGTGACGCGCGCGGTCACCGCCGCGGCTTTGCTGCGCGACCGCCAGCTCGTGCTGCTGCGGCTGCGGCACCTGGGCGCGCATGTGATCGAGAGCCCCCATGGTCAGGTCGCCGAGCGGCTGGTCGCGGCCTATGTCGACCTCAAGCGGAGGGATTTGCTGTGAGTGCGCCCGCCGATGTCCTGCTGGTCAATGCGAGCCGGTTTCGCGCCGCGCATGAGGTGGATTGGCAACGGCTGGACGGGATCGTCTCGCGGATCGAACGGCGCGGCATCGGCGCCCTGACCGAGGACGATCTGCTGATGTTGCCCTTGCTCTACCGATCGACCTTGTCGTCGCTGTCGGTCGCGCGCGAAACCTCGCTCGACCGTGCTTTGGTGACCTATTTGGAGAACCTGTGCACGCGGGCCTATTTCCAGATCTACGGCGTGCCGACGAGTTTCTGGACGCAGCTTCGGGAGTTCTTCGCGCGGGGCTGGCCGCAGGCGGTGCAGGCCTTGTGGCGCGAGACCCTGGCCTCGTTCCTGCTGACATTGGTGTGCGCGCTCGCCGGCTTCCTCGTCGTGACGCACGATCCGAGCCTCTATTATGCGATCATGCCAGACAGCATGTCGCAGGGGCGCGATCCGTCGGCGAGCGCGCAGGCGCTGCGCGACACGCTCTACAATAACAGCCGTCATCAGGAGGATGGGCTCGCGGTGTTCGCGACCGCGTTGTTCACGCACAATGCGCAGATCGCGATCTTCTCTTTCGCATTGGGCTTCGCCTTCGCCATCCCGACCGTTCTACTGATCGCCTATAACGGCCTGATGCTGGGTGCCTTCCTGGCGGTGTTCGCCGCCAAGGGACTGGGTTTCGAGGCGGCGGGATGGCTCACGATCCACGGCACGACCGAGATGTTCGCGATCATCTTGTCGGGCGCGGCGGGCTTCCGGATCGGCACCGCGATTGCCTTTCCGGGCCGGGCGGGCCGTACGGATTTCGCTTTCTCGGTCGGGCGCCAGGCATCGGTCGCGATGGGCGGTGCGGTGGTGATGCTGATCGTCGCCGGCATCCTGGAAGGGATCGGTCGCCAGACGATCCAGGTCGACCTCACGCGTTATGCGATCGGGATCACCGTGCTGATCGGCTGGCTCACTTATTTCTATCTGCCGCGGAAGCGCCATGTGGCCATTTCGTAAGCGCGGAGAGCCCAAGCCGCCCCGCACCCTGCGGCGCAGCTTCGTCACGCCCGAGGGCGTCGACCTTCAGCTCGAGCTGGGCAGCGCGGGCGCGCGCGCCGCGGCCTTCATGCTCGACGCCTTCCTGATGCTCGTGATCCTGATCCTGGTGACGATCGCGGTGGTCTATATCTTCGTCCAGACCAAATCGCAGATATTGGAAATTCTCTGGCTGGTCGGCTTCTTCGTGCTGCGCAACGGCTGGTTCGTCTTGTTCGAGATCAGCGGACGCGGTGCGACGCCAGGCAAGATGGCGCTGGGCTTGCGCGTGGTCGCGCGCGACGGCGCGCCCTTGACCGGCGGCGCGGTGATCGCGCGAAACGCGATGCGCGAAATCGAGATATTCCTGCCTTTGTCCTTCCTCGCCTTCCAGGCGGGACAGGACGCGGCGGACGCCTTCCTGGTGATCTTTGCCTTGTCCTGGACCTGCATCTTCCTGTTCTTCCCGTTGATGAACCGCGACCGGTTGCGGATCGGCGATCTGGTCGGCGGCACCTGGGTGGTGCGGACCGCGCGGACCAAGCTGGGCGCAGACATCGGTGCGGATGTGAACAGGAGCGCGGAGGATGTGGTGCGTCCGCGCCGCACCTTCACCGACGCCGCGCTCGATCTGTACGGCGTCTATGAATTGCAGACGCTGGAGGAGGTGTTGCGCGTCGGCCGGCCCGAGGCGATCGCGACCGTCGCGGCGGCGGTACGCACCAAGGCGGGCCTGCCCGATGATGGCGACGATGCAGGCTTCCTCACCGATTATTATCGCGCTTTATGCGTGCGGTTGGAGCGCGGCATGATGCTGGGACGCCGCCGCGACAACAAATTCGCGCCCGCGGTTGGCCGGCGCGTCTGACCGCCAGGCGCGGGCAACCCTTGCCCTGGTCGCGCCCATCCGCATCGATGGTGCGCCTGTCCCGCAGGCATGGCGGATCGGCGGCGGCTGCGCCGTTCGCTGCAGGAAGGCGGCTTTTCGCAACAGCTTGCGGGATGGGCGGCAGGGAGTCGGTTATGGAGGGGCCAGCCGGATAATCATGGTGTGCGTGCGATGGTCGGGTTCAATCCGCTCGGTTCCAGTGCAGAGGATTTGCGGGCGCGCGACCGCTTCTCGGGCGAGCCCGAACGGGTCAGCCTGCGTTGCGGCTGCCTGACCATGATCTACGATCCGCTCGAATTCTATGTCGGGGAGCGGCAGATCCTGCTTTCGCCGCTCGAAAGCGCGATCCTGGAGTTGCTGATGCGGCAGGGTCGCGCTTCTTCGCGAGCGCTGATGGACACGTTTGTACGCGAGGGCGCGAGCGCCAATACGCTCGATGTCCACGTCCACCGCATCCGCCGCAAGTTCACTGGCGCTGGGTTGTTCGACCCGGTCGAGACGGTACGGGGCTGGGGGCTGAAACTACGCGTTCCCGGCAACGATGTGCAGAGCTTCGCCGCGGCCGCGCCATAGAAGATGAAGAGGGTCGCGACAGAAGCGAGGCCGCGCGTGGCGGCCTCGCCCTGGCGAACTTATTTTCGAGCGCTCCCCCGCATAACGGTTAATTCGAGGAGCGATGCTAAACCAACGCTACATACAAACCGACGCTACGCTACGGCACTGTTAAGTCCGTACGGGAACCCCCGCCAGTGACACGATCACTATGGCTGACGATAGCTAATGTCTGGTAAGAACAGGGCCCCGTACGATTACGGGAGCGCGGCAGCCTATGTTAGTTTTCGAAGATTCCGGCCTTGAAAGACAGCCGCAAAGCTTCGGATAGGTTTTTCACCGCAAGCTTTCCCATCAGGTTGGCCCGATAATATTCGACAGTGCGGGGGCTGAGGCCCAGATCCTTGGCGATCTGCTTGTTGGGATGACCATCGATCAGCTTTAGAAGAACATCGCGTTCGCGCTGCGACAGGGATTGCAACCTTTCCCGCGCGCGGGTCTGGTCCTCTTCATGCTCGGTCGTGCTGTCGAGCTTCGCATAGGCGCGATCCATGACGTCCAGCAACGTCCGATGATCATAAGGCTTTTCAAGGAAATCGAAGGCGCCGCCGCGCATCGCCTCCACCGCCATCGCGATATTGCCGTGGCCGGTGATGAGAATAGTCTCGAACCGGCTGGGTGCCAGGGTCCGCACCTTTTTCAGCACATCGATGCCCGAAAGTCCCGGCATCCGCACGTCGAGCAGGATCACGCCCGGATCGAGATCGTCGATAAGGCGTAGAAACGCATCGCCGGATGAAAATCCCCGGATGACCAGATCGGAGCGCGTGCTCAACAAAACGTGCAGCGAAGATCGCACCGCATCGTCGTCATCGACCACATAGGCATAGCGGATCATAGCTCGTCTTCCTGCGGTGGAACGAACAAAGGAATCGTAAAGCGCACGACCGCGCCCCCGGTGGGACCGTTGGACAGCGTATATTGGCCGCCATGCGCCTCGATGATGCGGCGGCTGATTGATATTCCGACGCCCATTCCCTCGCCGTGCCCGGACGTGAAGAACGATTGATAGGGGCGGGTCAGGATTTTGCGGGGGAAGCCCGGGCCATTGTCCGCGATGCGGACGCAGGCTTCGCCTTCATTGCAGGACACGCCGATCTCGATCCGGGGCGGGGTTTCGGGCTGGGTCCGCATCACCTGCGCCGCGTTGCGCAGCGCGTTCACGAACACCTGCTGGATCTGGACGCGGTCGCCGATGATGCTGCGGGCCTCGTCGGCTATCTGGCGCGTGACCGTAACCTCGGGATGTCCGACGAAGGTCAGCGCGCAGGCATCCTCGATGATCTGGCCGAGATCCTCGACCTGGCGCTCCACTTCGCGATTGCGGATGAAGTCGCGCAGCCGGCGAATGATGTCGCCGGCGCGCAGCAATTGGACCTGCGCCTGCTCGACCGCCGACAGCAGCCGCGCGTTGGCCTCGCCCGCAGGGAGGCTCTGTTCGATCGCGCCCAGAAAGTTGGACGCCGCCGCCAGCGGCTGGTTCAGCTCGTGCGCCAGCGTCGAGGCCATCTCGCCCATTGCGCTGAGCCGTGCGCCATGCGCGAATTCGGCGTTGAGTTGTTCCAGACGCGCCTCGGCGGCGACGCGTTCGCTGATATCGCGTACGAAGACGGTGAATATCCGCCGTCCGTTGATCCATGCTTCCCCGACGCTCGGTTCGACCGGCAGCTCCGTCCCGTTGGATCGCCGCGCCATCAGCGTCCTGCCATTTTCGGGCGATCGTTTGTCGTAGGCGCTGCGCGAGGTGAGGAAATCGGCAGGCGACCGGCCCTCCCAGGCGGGAAGAAGCAGAGAGATATTCTTTCCGGTGATGCGGTCGGGCTGGTAGCGAAAAAGCTGAACCGCGGTCGCGCTCAGGCTGCGGATGGTGCCGGTCTCGCCCAGCACGATCATCGCGTCGGGCACGGTTTCGAGAATGGATTGAAGCTGGGCTCGGCCCGCCAGCAGCGCGGCCTCGCGCCGTTCCGGCTCGGTGACGTCGATGCTGACCCCTACCGCCCGCGTGAGCTGGCCCGCCGCGTCATAGAAACAGCGCGCCGAGCCCTCGATCGTGCGTATCTCTCCCCCCGGCCTGCGCAGATGGTAGCGGAAGCTGAAATTGTCGCCCTTGTTGCGGGAGACCTCAGCCACCGTTTGTTGGATGGCGGCCAGGTCCTCGTCGTCGACCAGCTTTCTCCAGGCATGGAAGCTTTTCAGCGATTCCGCGGGCACGCCCAATCGCTCGTCCGCGCCCGGGCTTGGAATGATCCTGCCCGTGGGGATGTCCCAGGTGAACAGGCTGATGTCGTGCGCCTCGATCGCCAGCATCAATTGCTCTTCGCTTTCGCGAAGGGCCTGGCTGATCTGTTCGAGCCTGCGCTGTTCGCGTGCGATCCGCTCGACTGCCCAGCCAAGCAATCCGACCACGATCAGGAGGTTGAAGGCCGAAGCCAGGATCTCCGTGGTGACGGGCGTGAGCGGCGTGAGCTGGGAAAGCCGGATCTCGATCGGGAGCAATGTCGCCGGCAGGACGATGACCCCGGCAAGGCCGAAGCGGGCGAGCCGCATTTCGCTCCCGCCGGTCCAGGGGAAGTCTGCGCGCTTGCGGCCGAGCCAGAACAGGAAGCCCAGCGCCTGGAGGGCGGATGCGGCCGCTGCGGGCAGCGAGGCTGCGATGCGGGTCGGCTGGTGGGCCACGAGCCCGGAACCGAGCGCCAGCAACGTCATCGACATGGCCGCCAGACCGAACACCGCGCAAGCGAGCAGCGCTTCACTGGTCCGGCGCGTCTCTTCGTCGGCCCGCCAGACGACGCAGGTCATGGTCAGGATCAGCAATGTCGCCATCACGCCCGGGCGGCCTGGGGACGGCAAAGCGAAGTCGGCCAGTTCGTGGGGGAATAAAAGATGGTCGATGCCGAGCGATCGGCGCGCGAGATATTCGATGACGGTTCCGCACGCGATCGCGGCGGGCAGGGCCAACAGCAGATGGCGGGCTCGCGCGGGTGCCCGCCCCAGCGACAGCAAGGCAAGCGCGAGCAGCAGGTTGGCGATCGCGGCGAGCGGCCAATCGGGATATTCGGGAATGCCGAAGCCGCGTAGCGCGGGACTGTCGAGGACCCAGCCCATCAGGGCGATGGAGGCAGCGGCAAGGGCAGCCAGAAAACAGGCTTCCGGGGCGCTTTTATATCTACCCACTGTGTCCATGCCGCCCGCCATTGGTCGCGCGCGGCCCGGCAAATGTCCACCGGGAAGTCCCGATCCGTCCATTTTTGATCAATCAGGCCCCGTAAAAATACGGGGGCGCCTTTCCACTCGGACTTAATAGCCAGTGATTGATGGAGCTTAGACCATTCGAAGGCGCGGCCGCGCTGGACGAGGTTGCTGGGCAGGGGGCTCGGCGAGGAGCCAATAATCCCGCGCGGTCGCCCGCCCGCCGGTCAAGATTATCGAGCGGGCGTCACAACGGGTGAAGTTTAATATGCGAAATCTGCGCATTGGCACCAAACTGATGGTCTCGTTCGGCGCGATCGTCCTGTTCCTGCTGGCGGTCGCCGGCTTCGCCGTCATGTCGCTCGGCAATTTGAACGATGTCACCACCACGGTGGTCAACGATCGCATTCCGAAAATGAACATGGCGAACGAGATGAGCGCGACGATCTACGCGCTGCGCGATGCCGAAGCGGAGCATATCCTTGCCGACGACAGGTCGGCGATTGCCGCTGTGGAGAAGGTGGCGGCGGATCGCCGCGCGACGATCGAGAAGGATTACACCACGCTCGATCCTAAGGTGAAACGGGCCCAGACCCGCAAGGCGCTAGACGAATTCAAGGTCGCCTGGACATCTTATGTCGGCCTCGAGAATCAGCTGCTGGATCTGTCGCGGGCCAACAAGAATGCCGAGGCCTCCGCGCTCTTCAACGGGGCGATGGCGGCCAAGTTCAAGGAGCTTTCGGTTGCGGCGCGTGCCTTTGCAGACGGTGAGCTCGAGCTGGCCGATCAATCGCATGCCGATTCCGTCAGCGCCTACGGGACAGCGAAGCTGATCCTCGGTGTGGTCGTGGCGGTCGCCTTGGGCGGCAGTGCGATCGTGCTGGTGATGCTGATCGGCCTCATCGCGAAGCCGCTGGTGGGCATGACGCGCGCCATGGTCGAGCTCTCGAACGGCAATATGAAGGCGGAAGTGCCGGTCGACGTCCGTTCCGACGAAGTGGGCGACCTTGCCAAGGCAATGGCGGCCTTCCGCGACCAGCTTCGCGCGGCGGAAGAGTCGAAGGCGGCGCAGACCGAACTGCTTGTTTCCAGCGTCGGCACGGGCCTCGAGCGTCTCGCTCAGGGTGACCTCACCGTGCGGATCGATTCCGACCTGAGTGGCCCCTTCGCCAAGCTCAAGGCCGACTTCAACAATGCGCTTGAGGAGCTTTCGGCAACGCTGGGTGCGGTGTCGCAGGCGAGCGGTGGCGTCCACACGGGCGCGGGCGAGATCAGCCAGGCGTCGAACGATCTGTCGCGCCGGACCGAGCAGCAGGCGGCGAGCCTGGAAGAGACCGCGGCGGCGATGGACCAGATCACGACCACGGTGCGCGAAGCCGCGGCGAGTGCGGCCCGCGCCAACCAGGCGGTGGTGCAGGCACGCGGCGAGGCCGCGCATAGCGGTGAGGTGGTCACCCGTGCGATCGAGGCCATGGCCGGAATCGAACGGGCGTCGGCCGAGATTTCGGAGATCATCACGGTGATCGACGGGATCGCGTTCCAGACCAATTTGCTGGCGCTCAATGCGGGCGTCGAGGCGGCACGCGCGGGCGATGCGGGCAAGGGCTTTGCGGTGGTCGCCTCCGAGGTGCGCGCGCTGGCGCAGCGTTCGGCCGATGCGGCCAAGGACGTGAAGGCGCGGATCACGGCCAGTTCCGAACAGGTCGATGCGGGCGTGTCGCTCGTGAGCGAGACCGGTTCGGCGCTCGAACGGATCATCGCCGCGATCACCGAGGTCGACGGGCTGGTGGCGGATATCGCGACCTCGGCCGAGCAGCAGGCGACCGGTCTGCAGCAGGTCAATACCGCGGTCGCGGAGATGGACGGCGTGACGCAGCAGAATGCCGCGATGGTGGAGGAAGCAACCGCCGCCGCGCGCAGCCTCGCCGCCGAAGCCGATACGCTTGCGCGTCAGATCGGGCGTTTCAACCTCGGCCGTCAGGCCGCGGCGGCCCCGTCGGCAAATCCGGTGCATCAGCTCCAGGCCCGAGCCTCCAATGTCCAGCGTTCCGGGCGTCCCGCCACCCATGGCAATGCCGCGCTCGCCGTCCAGAACGACGACGACTGGTCTGAATTTTAAGCGGAGGCGCGCCTGTGGCCACCATTCTTCAACTGCCCGCCAGCCTTGATACGGCTGCCGCCACGCCCCTGCTGGACGCGGTTCGCGAACAGCTTGCCAGTGCCGGCGACCTGCATCTCGATGGATCGGGCGTGACCGAACTCGGGCAAGCCTGCTTGCAGGTGCTGCTGGGCGCCCGCTCGGCAGCCGCCAAAGCGGGCCTGAGTTTCAGTCTCGCCCAGCCGAGCGAGGCCATGTCCGCAATGTTGAAGGTGGCGGGCTGCGAAGACCTGACAGGGGAGACTTTCTGATGGATCTCGACGAAATCCAGCGGATGTTCTTCCTGGAAAGCGAGGAAGGCCTACAGGCACTCGAACACTGCTTCGCGCTCTGCCGCAGCGGCGCCTATGAAGACGAGACGATCAACACGATCTTCCGGTCGGTCCATTCGATCAAAGGTGGTGCCGGGGCTTTCGGGCACGAACATCTTCAGTCGTTCGCGCACCATTATGAAAGCGTGCTCGACGATCTGCGCAGCGGCAAGCTCGCTATGTCGCCTGCCTTGCTGGATGTCCTGCTGGCGGCGTTCGACGTGCTGTCGGACCATGTCGCCGCGGCGCAGGGCGAACGCCCGACGCCCGACGACAGCGCCGTGCTCGCCTCGCTTGCCGCCGCGGCAGCGGGGGGTGGCGAAAGCGACCCTCAGCCTGCCGTCGAGCCGGTTCCCGTGGCGGCGGAAGCCCCGTCTTCGGGCGGCGACGATTTCGATGCCCTGCTGGGCTTGCTTGAGCCGGCCGCCGCGCCCGCGCCGGATGAATTTTCGGCGCTGCTCGATCTGCTCGAACCGCAATCTGCATCGGCGCCCGCCGCCTGCCAGACACTGCGCGTCCGCCCTTGCGACGATGCCTTCGCCAATGGCTGCGAGCCGCTGCTTCTGCTGCGCGAGCTGATCCGTCTCGGCGGCACCGGCATAGCGCTCGACGCCGCGCGGCTGCCCGATCTCGCCGATCTCGATGCGGGCCGCTCATGGCTCGCATGGACGATCGAGATGCCCGCCGATCTTCCGCGAGCGGACATCGAAGGGGTGTTCGATTTCGTCGATGGCTGGACGCTGGAATTTCCGGCGGCCGAGGGCAGCTCCGCAGAGCCTGCCCCGATCGTGGACGAAGCGCCCGCCCTCGTTCCCGCGAGCTCAGCGCCGGCAGAAGCCGCAGCGGTGGCGCCGGCAAGCGCGGCGCCTGCTCCGGCAGCGCGCGCCGAAGCCAAGCCCAAGGCCGCGCCAGTCGCCAATGATGCACCGGCCACTCCCGCCGCGGCGTCCGCCACGATCCGGGTCGAACTCGACAAGCTCGACCGCCTGGTCAACCTGGTGGGCGAGCTGGTGATCACGCAGGCGATGCTGGCGCAACGCCTGAGCGAGCATGGGCTTGGCGGCACGTCCGAACTCAGCAGCCTCGAAAACCTGACGCGCGAGCTTCAGGACAGCGCGATGTCGATCCGCGCGCAGCCGATGAAGACGGTGTTCAGCCGCGTGCCGCGGATCATCCGCGAACTGGAATCGGACACCGGCAAACGCGTGCGGCTGCAGGTCGACGGCGAGATGACCGAGGTCGACAAGACCGTGGTCGAACGCATCGGCGAGCCGTTGACACACCTGATCCGCAATGCGGTCGATCACGGCCTCGAAGGTCCGCAGGAGCGGGTTGCGGCCGGCAAGACCGAGGAGGGCACGGTTCGCGTCGCGGCCGAGCAGCGCTCGGGCCGGATCGTGATCACGGTCGAGGATGACGGCCGCGGCATCGACCGCGAACGCGTCCGCGCCAAGGCGATCGAACGCGGTATCGTCGCGGCCGACACGCCGCTCAGCGATGAGGATATCGACAATCTGATCTTCGCGCCCGGTTTCTCCACTGCCGAGAAGGTGTCGAACATCTCCGGACGCGGCGTGGGCATGGATGTGGTGCGCCGCAACGTCCAGGCGCTGGGCGGACGCATCGGCGTCAGCTCGCGCTTCGGGCTCGGCACCAGCTTCACGCTCAGCCTGCCGCTCACGCTCGCCGTGCTCGACGGCATGATCGTGCGGGTCGGCGATCAGACCTTCGTCATCCCGCTCGGCAACATCGTGGAAAGCCTGCGCGCGCAGCAGACGCAGATCTCCTATCTTGGCGACAATGCGGCGCTGCTCGACGTGCGCGGCGCCCAGCTTCCGGTCATCAATATCGGCGCGCTGCTCGACATCGACGGAAAGTCGGAACCCGACGGCACCGTGATGATCGTGGTGGAATCGGATGCCGGGCCGGCTGTTATCATGGTCGACACGATCGAGGATCAACGGCAGGTCGTGGTGAAGAGCCTCGAGGCCAATTACCAGGCGATTCCCGGCGTGTCGGGCGCGACGATCCTGGGCGACGGCCGCGTCGCGCTCATCCTTGACGTCGAGGGCGTGATCGGCGGCTGCCGCCGCCGTCCGGCGCTCGCCGCGTGACCGCTTACGCAACCTTCGCCGGCGATCGCGCGGAGCTTGAGTCTGCGGATTTCCAGGCGCTTGCGACCATGGCTTATGAGGAGGCGGGCATCCTGCTGCCGGACAGCAAGCGCGAGCTCGTCCGCTCGCGGCTGATGCGGCGATTGCGCCATCGGGATATCCCCTGCTTCGCCGATTATGTGCAGCTGATCGCGCGCGATGCCCAGGAACGCGCCGCCGCCGTCGACGCGCTCACCACCAACCATACGAGCTTCTTCCGCGAGCAGCATCATTTCACGCATCTCGCCGACGAGGTGCGCGGGGAGATGCTCAAACGCCTGCACGCGCGCGAAAAGGTGCGGATATGGTCGGCCGCCTGCTCGAGCGGCGAAGAGCCTTATTCGATCGCGATGACATTATTGGGCGCCGACCGGAAGGCGGCCGAGGCGATCGCTGCGACCGACCTGCGGATCCTGGCCACCGATCTGTCGACCACCGTGCTGGAACGCGCCCGTCTGGCACAATATGCGGCGCAGGCGACCGCGAGCGTGCCCGATGCGCTCGCGCGAACCTGGGTGAGAACGCGCGAAGACCGCTCGGCGATCGATCCGCTCTGCGCGGACCTGATCCGGTTCAAGCAGCTCAACCTGATGGGCGACTGGCCGATTGCCGGCCGGTTCGATGCGATCTTCTGCCGCAACGTCATGATCTATTTCGACGATCCGACCAAGGAGCGGCTGCAGGCGCGGCTGGTCGAGAAGCTTGGCCCCCGCGGCTATCTCTATATCGGTCATTCCGAACGCCTGATCGGCCAGGCGGCCGCGCAGTGCGAGCCGATCGGCCAGACAATGTATCGAAAGAAAAGCTGATGCCGGTCCGCACCCTGGTCGTCGACGATTCACCGACGATGCGCGTGGTTTTGAGCACGCTGCTTTCCTACGATCCCGAAATCGAGGTGATCGGCACCGCCGATTGCCCCGCGACTGCGCGCGGCATGATCAAGGATCTCAATCCCGACGTCCTGACGCTCGATATCGAGATGCCGGGCATGGATGGGCTCGACTTCCTCGAGAAGATCATGCGGCTGCGCCCGATGCCGGTGGTCATGGTTTCGACGCTGACCGACCGCGGCAGCGAAGCGAGCATCCGCGCGCTCGAACTGGGTGCGTTCGACGCGATCCCCAAGCCGCTCTTCACCCAGGCGCGTACCGGCGATGGCGGGCTGCTCGCCAAGACGGTCAAGGCCGCGGCGGGAGCGAAGGTCGGCCGGGTCGAACTGGCCGCCACGCCGCCGAGCGACTATCGCCCCAAAGCCGACAGCGTGATCGCGATCGGCTCTTCGACCGGCGGCGTCGAGGCCCTGTTGCATCTGCTCCAGAGCTTCCCGGAAAATTGCCCGCCGACATTGATCGTGCAGCATATGCCCGTGACCTTCACGCGCAGTTTCGCGGCGCGCCTCGACCGCTATTGTCCGCCGAGGGTGGTCCTAGCCGAGGACGGGCTGCCGTTGAGCGCGGGGCAGGTGATCCTCGCTCCCGGCGGAGACACGCACCTCGTCCTCGCTGCGGGCCGTCAGCGTCGCTGCCGCCTTATGGAAGGCCCGCCCGAATCCGGGCACCGCCCGTCGGTCGACACTTTGTTCAGTTCGGTCGCGGTCTCGAGTTTCGCGGTGGCGGCGGGCGCGATCCTGACCGGCATGGGCGCGGACGGCGCCAAGGGGCTGAAGGCGATGCGTGACGCCGGTGCGCGCACGTTCGGGCAGGATCAGGCAACCTGCGTCGTTTACGGCATGCCGGCCGCCGCGCACAAGATCGGCGCGGTCGAGGCGCAGCTTCCGCTCAGCCGGATCGCGTCGGCGCTACTGGGCGTGTGCGCCGCATGAGCCTGTTGTCCTCCATCCAGCCCGATCAGATGCGCCGCGTCACCATTGCCCAGGGGCACAGTGTCGCGTCGCGCGACCTCGACCTGGTCTACACGACCGTGCTGGGAAGCTGCGTCGCGGTCTGCCTGTACGACAGCGCCGCGCGGGTGGGCGGAATCAATCATTTCCTGCTGGCCGACCCCGCGCCGATCAATGGCGAAAGCGGCCAGTTGCTCAACCGCTACGGCATTCACGCCATGGAGCTTCTGATCAACGAGATGATCAAGCGTGGCGCCGCGCGCGACCGGCTGCGCGCGCGCGTCTACGGGGGCGGATCGATGCGCCAGGGTCTGGGCGACATCGGTACGCAGAATATCGCGTTCGCGCGGCGCTTCCTTGCCAACGAAGGTATCCCGATCCTCGGCGAGGATGTCGGCGGCACGTCCGCGCGCCGGGTCGAATTCATGCCGGCTTACGGCCGGGCACGTTGCAAATCGATTCAGGGAATGGTGGCCGAACAGCAACCCGTTCCGGTAAGTGCTCCATGCGGTGATGTCGAGTTGTTTTAATCAAAAATAAATATAGCATCTGGCAAGCAATAGATTGCCAAGGTTAGAGGCGGTTATGGCTAAGAAGATTCTTACGGTTGATGACTCTCCTAGCATGCGAATGCTATTGAAGTCCGCTCTTCTGGAGCAAGGATTTGAAGTATTCGAAGCGGAGGATGGGGTCGACGCGCTCGAAAAGCTCGATGGCGCCGAGCCGGACCTGGTCATTACCGACATCAACATGCCGCGCATGGACGGCTTTGGCCTGATCACAGCACTGCGCGACGGGCGGGTGCGCAGCAGCCTGCCGATCCTGGTCCTCACCACCGAAGCCTCGGACGAGAAAAAGGCGCGTGCCCGCAACGCCGGTGCCACGGGCTGGATCGTGAAGCCCTTCGACCGCGACAAGCTCGGCGCCGCTATCCGGCGCGTCCTGCACTGAAACAGCCCACGGGAGTAATGTGATGTTGCGTCAGCTTATCACCTTCGAGATCGGCGACCGCCGGCTCGGCATCGACATCATGGCGGTGCGCGAGATCCGCGCCTGGTCGCCCGCGACGCCGTTGCCGAACGTGCCCGCGCATGTCCGGGGCGTGGTCAATCTGCGCGGCGTGGTCCTGCCGGTGCTGGATCTGCGCCGCCGCCTCGGCTGGGGCACGACCGAGCCGGGCGGGCGTCACGTCATCATCGTGGTTCGCGTCGCCGGCCAGCTGCAGGGGCTCATCGTCGATGCGGTGAGCGACATCGTCACGCTCAACACCGACGATATCCAGCCCGTGCCCGATGTCGGCGAAGCATCGGCGGCGGCCTTCCTGGAAGGCATTGCGACCGTAAGCGAACGCCTGATCATGATCCTCGGCCTCGAGCGGCTTTCGGAAACGAGCGCCCCGATGGCCGAAGCAGCCTGATCCGATCTCAAGCAGGAACGACAATAGAAATGGCTACAAAAGTCCTCGTCGTCGACGACTCCCTCACGATGCGCGCGCTGATCAGCGGCGCGCTTGAAAAGATTCCCGGCATCAAGGTCGTGGGCACGGCCGAAAGCGCAGACGAGGCGCGCCGCGAGGTCGAGCGGCTCACGCCCGACGTGATGACGCTGGATGTCGAAATGCCGGGCATGAGCGGCATCGAATATCTTGAAGAGGTGATGACCCAGCGGCCGATGCCAGTGATCATGTTCTCGGCGCGTACCGATGCGGGCGCCGAGGCCTCGATCGAGGCGCTGCGCCTGGGCGCGATCGACTGCTTCCCCAAGCCCAAGGTCGCCACGCAGGACGAGTTCGGCAAGCTGCTGAACAATATCGCCAAGCGTCTCAAGACCGCGACCACCACGCCGACGCAGCGCGTGGCGTCGATCGCCACGCCCGTCGTCCAGGATTTCAACTGGAACGGCCGGATATTGGCGATCGGCAGCGACGAGGCGGGCACGCAGGCCTTGTTCGGCCTGCTCGGAAGCCTGCCGGAAAACTGCCCGCCGACGGTGGTGGTCCAGCATCTGCGTCCGGAACTGCTCGACACGTTCGCGGCGAAGCTGACCGATCATGTCCGCCCGCGCGTGGTGCTGGCGGAGGACGGCCTGAAGCTGGAGCAGGGGTGCATCTATCTCACGCGCTCCGACGATTTCCACATGATCGTGGACAAGTGGCCGGACGGCATGATGCGCGTGCTGCATCGCGATCCCGTGGCGGGCCACCGCCCGTCCATCTCCCTGCTGTTCGCGTCGCTGTGCGCGGCCAAGGCCGAAGCGATCGGCTTGCTGCTTTCACCCACGGGTGAGGATGGCGTGTCGGGCCTGCGGGCGATGCTGAATTCCGGCTGCTATACGGTGGCGCCGACCGGGCTGCTCGACAATGGCGAGTCCGACGGTGCGTTCAAGCTGCACAAGGGGGCGGCCTCGCAGGCGATCCCGCGCGAAACGCTGGTTCAGGATCTTATCAAGCTGTGCAGCAAATGACGGTTGCGTCGAACGACCCGCTGATGGGTGCGGTGATCGAGGAGATGCGCGATGTGGCGGACCGCCTGTGCCGTCTCGCCTGCATCCTGACCGGCGATCCGCAGGTTATCACCAACCATTTCGATGAGCTGCAGTCGCTGGATCTTCTCACCCAGATCCAGCGCACGCTGGCCGATGTGCTGAGCCGCGCCGGCAGCATCGACGAACGCCTGTCCGGAATGGGTCTTGAGGCGCTCGCCGAGCGGCTGCGCGATCGCGCGTTGCAGACTGCGGCATGAACGCGCCCGCACTGGCGGGCAGCCCCGGAGCATTGAAGACACCGCATTTCGGCCAGCTTTCCCGTGTGGGATTCCTGGCGCGGGGCGATGTCGGCCGGCACCGCTGCCTCGACGCCATCCTCTCGCTTGCCGATCCCGAGGCGGGTCTGCCGGCATGTTTCGACCTGTTCACCGCGGGGGCGGCGCTCGTCGCGCGAACGCCGTTCGACCTGGTCATGACGTGTCGGCGCCCGGTGGATCGCGTCAGTCCGCAGCACGAGCGCTGTTCCGACGAATTGTTGCGGGCGGGCCCGCCCGTCCTCTTTCTGCCCTATCAGCCCGCACCGATCCGTACCAAGCGCGTGCTGCTCATCTGCGACGGTTCGCGATCGTCGATGGCCGCGGCGCAAGCCGCTCGTTTCATGCTGCGTTCGGCAACCGAGGTGATGCTGCTGGATGCACGCACCCAGGGGGCCGGCCTGCCGTTCGAAAGGATCGCGACGCTGGTTCGCGATCATGCGCCGCGGGCGCAGCTGGACACGACCCGGATCGAATTGGGCAGCGCGGCCTCGGTGCTGGAAACCGCGGCATTCGCGCGCGCCGATTATGTCGTCATGGGCGGCTATGGCCGTTGGAATGCCTTGCCGGATATTCTTTACGGCGACGTCGAAGCGCCGTTCCTGCGCAGCCGGATTCCATTCCTGCTCGGCCAATAAGGCGGCTGCCCCGTCGGCAAGCTTCACCAGCGCAGGTGGATCAGCCCTGACGCGGGAATCATGAAGTCGATCCGGCCACCGCTTCGCTTCGGCCGGACCTTGCCACGCGATGTGAGGACCTCGACGCGCGGCATGGTTTTGCCTTGCGGAAGGATGCTGAGCCGGGCCGCATTCGACTCCTCCCCGTTGATCTGGAAGGAAAGCGATCGGTCGCCGGTGCGGTCGCTCGCCATCAGGAAATGGTCGCAAAACAGCATGAACGGCGCCCCCTCCACATGATGGAAGCAGCGCCCGGCGAAGATGAACGCCGCACCCGCGCCGTAAATTTCCTGCCCGACCTGGCCGGCTTGATCGCCCCCGACATAGAGATCCTCGACCGGGAAAGAGAGTTTCCGGTCGACATGGCCGTTGCGCGGTTTCTGGCAGATCAGGTCGGCGGGTAACGCGTCGGGATAATAGAACCAGGCGCGGTCGAGCGCGAAGCGGCAATAATCGCTCACCATCAGCCGTACCGCAGGGTCGAGATCTGGCCCGCTATCCTTCATGTAACGCTCGAACGCGGTGAAGCTGTCGAAGCATTCGTAGAGCGCCAGATAGGGCGCATCATGCAAACAGGTCACGCCGAGGAAGGTGCGGTAATTGCGCGCCGGACCGATCTCCGAATTCCAGATCACGCTATTGTGGAAGAAGCTCGCCAGATAGACATAGCTCTGCTGGAGATAGGTTTCCTCATTGGTGATCCGCCACAGCCGCATGCAGGCGGCGGCGCCATAAGCGGTGAGATTGGCCTGATAGTTGAGCTCGAAGCGCATGCCGCGCGCGGCATCGATCGCCTTGCGCGCCTCCGCTAGATATTTGGGATCGTCGCTCAGCTCGAACGCGACGAGCATCAGATAAGCATAGATACCCCCGACATCGGTCTGGCCGAGGCCCTGATCGTCGCGCGCCTGCTGGATCACGCTGAAATCGGTGATCTTATATTGGATCGGCCATTTATAGCGGAAATGGCGTGCCGCCTTGATCGCAAAATCCAGCGATGCGTCGAACAGGTGCCGCGCCTTGGCATCGCCCTGCTGCGCGAGATGGCCGAGCCCGAGTAGAGGGTGGTAGAGATACCAGCTGTCGATCGCATCCGCATCCTTGTCGTCGCCGACATTGGGCAGGTAGCGTCGCAAGGTCCGCAGTTCGGGGTCGAAGAAGCGTTCAAGCCCGGCATGCAATTTCTTCTCGATCGGGAAAGGCCGGCCCCGCCATTTTCCATAATCGTGCAGTGTCGACAGGGTGATGATCTGCACCATCGAATCCGGATATTCGGTGGCCGTGTAGGGATGGACATAGGTGTGCCCATAGTGGCGGATCGTCGCCTCGGGCGCGGTTGCCAGGTCCTGGGCGGTTTGCTCGGCACGTCCGACCCAGTCGTGAAATTCGGCGACCGGCTTGTCGATCAGCCGATAGGCGCTTCCCAGCATCTGAAGGAATAGCCGTGCGGATAGCGCCTCGTCGCGCGGGGCATCCCGATGGAAGACCAGCACCGCGTCGGATATCGTGATCTCCTGCCCTTTGGGCAGCGGATTGATCGGGGGGGTGCCGCTCTGGGGTGGGGTCGGCGGGAGGTAACCGAGCTCGGGCCATTCGCCGCCGACTGCGCCGTCGGGCTTGGTCTTGGTGGCATTGAAATAGGAATTCAGCGCGGTCAGATTCTGCAGATAGAGCAGGCTGCCGGGTGTGTCGCCTTCCAGGCGCCAATAGAGCAGGCCGGCGTTCAATCCGCGTTGCGCCGCCTGGACGTTGCCGCGCGCCTTCAAGGGGTCGTCACCGGGCCCGAGCGGATAAAGGTCGCGCGGAAGATGAGGGATCAGCAAATCCTCCGCGGGGCAGAGACTGCTCGTGATCCGGATCGTCGGCAGATTGATCTCATTGATCGCGAAACGCACCTCGTGCCGCCCGCTGGCGCTGGTCAGCCGGACGCGCAAAGCCTCGCCCTTGCGCGCCCGCAGCCGCCGCGCGGTCAGGCCGCCGGGCGCGTAAGCGGCGCGCACGGCGAGCCCCGCGCCGTCGCGCCGGATGATCGCCCACAGGGAATCGCGGCCCAAGGCCACGGCGACGGCCCGCCCGGCGCATTCGAACCGCCCGATCTCGCGCATGCGGCCTTTCTTCAATTCTTCCCGCAGTGCCAGCACGCAAGGGCTCGCGCCGGGAATCGCGATGGTTTCGATCGGGGAAGAGATGTCTGCCATGAAGCGTCCGAACGCCGGATCAGCGGATCGGTTTCAACCCAAAAAAACCTAAACTATATTAGTTTTCAATATCTTGTATTGCGTCGTTTGATCGAGGCCCGTGCGGCTTGAGCGTCGCGTTCCTTTTGCCGGCCACTCAGCCGGGCTGCTTCGGTACGACGCTTACCTTGCCGCTGCTTTCGAGCGTGGCCAGACGCAGATCGGACGGGTGCTCGCATTGCTCCATTCGAATAGCCTCGTGCAGGTCGTCCTCGCTCAGATTGGCGCGCCGCAACGCCTGGGCATCGACCTCCCCGTCCTTCACGACCTGGATCGGACGGGATTTGACCAGCCAAGCGAGCGCGCCCCAGCGCATCGACGCCAGCGCGAGCAAGCGATGCAGCACGACCAGGGTCAGGGTCGCCGCCGAGGTGGGGAAAACGTCGGCCTTGCCGGTCATGATGCGGCTGATGTTCGAACCGACGATCAACGCCACGATGATGTCGAGCGGCGAATATTGCGCGAAGGTGCGCCGCCCCGCGACGCGGATGCAGACCACGCCGAAGACGAAGAGCAGCACCGCGCGGACGCAAAGCTGTTGGGTGTCGGCGCCCTCGTCGGGACCGATTAGCTGGCGAAACCAGGACATGAACCATGAACGCGATCCAGGCCGAACGGTTTCGAATTCCTGATACCGTTCCCGGTCTTAGCGCAGCTGGGCTCCTGGGATAAAAACAAGCCGCAAGCATATCTATCAGCTTGGTGGATAGATGCTTCCGCAGACTCTATTTCCGGCCAGACATCTCCGGCTGCTAAGTCTTCACGGTGACGGAAGAACGAGACAATAAGCACGGCAGACGAGGAACGATGCGCGGCAGGCGACGCATCGGTCCGGAGCGCGACGCGTGAATTCCCGCGCAGGCCGACGGCGCACGATCGGGGTGGACAAGATGTGCGATATCTGCGCGCCATGCCTGTCTTCCCCGCCCGCAGATCGGATTGGCGCGCCGGGGCAGGGCATCGCGATGGGCGGGCAAGACGATCGTATGTCGGAGTCTTCGAATGCGATTGCGTGACATCGCCCATGTGCGGACCGGCGATAAAGGCGATACGTGCCAGATTTCCGTGACCGCCTTCGATCCGGCGGATTTTCCGTTGCTCGCCCGCACGCTCACCGCCGATCGTCTCACCGCGCACCTGGCGCGCTTGCCGGTCCGTTCGGTACGCCGGTTTGAATTGCCGCAATTGGGGGCGCTCAATTTCATCCTGGAAGGTGCCTTGGGCGGCGGGGTCACCCGTTCGCTCGCGCTGGATGCGCATGGCAAGACGCTGGGGGCGCAGCTTCTCGACATGGAGCTCAGCATGCCAGGGGGACGGAATTCGGAATGACGTGGCGGATGCGATCGGCAGCCGTTGCGCTTGTTCTTGTGGCCGCTCCCGGCGAGACCCGGCTTACCCGCATCGTTATCGAGCAGCGGGAGAATGCCGCGCCGGTCCATGATGGATCGCCAGCTTACGAGATCCTGCGCGGTCATTATGAAGGAACGCTCGATCCTCGCGACCCACATAACCAGCTGATCGCCGACCTTCGCTACGCGCCGCGGGATCGGCGCGGCTATGTCCATTATTCCGCGACTTTCGCCATCGCGCGGCCGCTGGACAGGGGATCGGGCGCCTTATTCTACGACGTCCCCAATCGCGGCAATGGCATGGTCGCGGCCGATGCGGACGGGCATATCCGCGCGATCAGCGGCTGGCAGTCGGACTTGCCGCATGACGCCAATCTGCAGACCGCCACCGTTCCCGTCGCCCACGGGCCGCATGGCCCGCTGACCGGTCCGGTTCTCCAGCGGTTCGTCAACGTGAAAGCCGGGGCGGGCAGTATTGCGATCACGGGCAGTATCGGCCGGCCGACTCCGCGCCCGCTTCCGGTCTCGCTCGACACGCATCGGGCGCGGCTTTTTACCCAGGCGACGGACCTGTCGCCCCCGCATGATCTCGCCCCGCAGGATTGGGCGTTTGCCGATTGCTCGTCGAAAGGTTTCCCGGGCACGCCCGATCCGACGCGGATCTGCGTGCGGGGCGGATTCGATCCGAAGCTTGCTTATACCCTGGTCTATGAGGGGCGCGATCCCTTGGTTCAGGGGATCGGCTTCGCGGCGGTGCGCGATTTCGTCGCGTTTCTGCGTTACGCAAAAGCGGACGACGTGGGCACACCGAACCCGGTTGCCGGCCAGGTGCGATGGCCGATCATCATGGGCACCTCGCAATCCGGCAATTTCGTAAAGAGCTTCATCCATCTCGGTTTCAACGCCGCCGAGACCGGACGGCAGGTGTTCGAAGGCGCCAACCCCAACATCGCCGCCCGGCAAGTGCCGCTCAATCTCCGCTTTGCCGTCCCCGGCGGCGCCGCGACGCTGTACGAGCCCGGCAGCGAAGGCACGCTCTGGTGGTCGCGCTATGACGATCGCGTGCGCGGTCGCGGCGTATCGAGCCTGCTCGACCGCTGCCATGCGACACATACCTGTCCCAAGATCATGGAGACGTTCGGGTCCGCCGAGCTCTGGGGGCTGCGCATGTCGCCAGGCCTGGTCGGGACCGACGGCCGTGCGGACGTGCCGCTGCCGCCGGAGGTGCGTCGCTATTATTTTCCGGGCGTGACGCACGGAGGCTCCTATGCCGGAGGTTTCCCGCTCAAGGGCGAGCCCGCTTATCCCGGCGTTTCCTGCACGCTCGCCTTCAATCCCAATCCGTCTTCCGATACGCGCCGCGCGCTGCTCGCGCGCCTGCTCGCATGGATCTCGCAGGGGCGCGAGCCGCCACCCAGCCGCTATCCGACGCTTGCCGCACATGAATTGGTGGCACCGACGGCGCGAGCGATGGGCTGGCCCGCTATTCCCGGCGCACCTGCTCCTGACGGCAAGCTCAATGATTTTCTGGATTACGATTTCGGGCCCGGCTTCCGCTAACAGGCGGTCAGCGGCGTCATCACGCGGCAGCCGCCGGCTATCCGAAGGGTGATCCCTTCGCTGGTGCCGAGGGTCGATGCCGACGGAAACGAGATTGGCGGCATTCCCTCGGTGCAGCTGCTGGTTCCTCTGGGCACCTATCTGGGGTGGAATATGCTCGGCGAGGGCTATGGCGCGGGCGGCGGCTGCGGGTTCGTCGGTGGCTTCATCCCATTCGCCGCGACCAAGGCCCAACGCGTCGCCTCCGGAGATCCGCGGGCTTCGCTCGAAGAACGGTATCACGACCATCGCGGCTTCGTCGAACGCGTGCGTGAGGCCGCCGAAGAGCAGGTCAGGCAGGGCTGGCTTTTGCCCGAGGACGCGCTCCGCATCGAACACCAGGCGGAGGTGAGCGATGTCCTGCGCTAGGCGCGGGCCGTGGCTTGCGCTCGCTGCTGCGGCCCTCGCCATGATGGGGAGCGCCGCCGCCCATGCGGCGCCGGCCGGAGATTGCCAAAGCCTGGCGAAAAAGACGATGGCCAGCACGATCGAGGCGAGTCTCGTCGAAGCGGACTCGGCGGTACCGCCGGCCTATCCCGGCATGGCACCGATTCACCTGCCGGCTTATTGTCGGGTGAAGGCTGAACTTCGCCTCGTGCTGGGATCGCGGATCGGTTTCGAATTGTGGCTGCCGCTTGTCGGCACCTGGACCGGCCGGCTGCAGATGTATGGCAATGGCGGTTATTCCTCGGACCTGCCGACGCGCCAGATGGCGCTGGGGCTCGCACACGGATCGGCGGTCGTCGCGACCGACACCGGGCATAGCGGCGACGATCCCGACTTCGCGGTCGGCCACCCGCAGGCGATTGCCGATTGGGGCTATCGCGCGGTCCATGAAACTGCGCTCGCGGCCAAGAAGCTGACCGTGCTTTTCTACGGACGCGCGGCGTCGCACGCTTATTTCGACGGCTGTTCGACTGGCGGGCACCAGGCGCTGATGGAAGCGCAGCGCTTTCCCGGCGACTTCGACGGCATCGTTGCCGGCGCGCCCGGGGCGGATCGTGTTCGGCTCAATGCGGCGTTCCTTTGGCAATTCCTCGCCAATCACCGCCCGGGCGACAATCTTCAGCCCATCCTCGGGCGCGAGGATCTCGCGCTTTTGCAGCATGCCTCGTTTCTGGCATGCCATGGCGCCAACGGCACGACCGCGGGAGGTTCCAGCGCCGATACCTGGTTGGACGACCCGATCCGGTGCCGTTTCGATCCCGCGGTGCTGGCATGCCCCGACAGGCTGGAAGACCACTGTCTGACACCGGAGCAGATCGCGGCCGCACGCAAGATGTATGCGGGCGCGATCGACCCGCGGACGGGTGCCACGGTCACGACCCCTTGGCTGCCGGGCAGCGAAAAGGGTTGGGCCGCTTATTGGGCGGACCCGCGCATTCCGCAGCAACCGGCGCGCGTCAACTTCTGGCGGGTCTGGGCGTTCGACGATCCGCAGTGGGATTGGTGGCATTTCTCCTACGGAAGCGATTTGGCGGCCGCGATGCGCAAGCTGAGCCCCATCATCGATGCGACCGACCCCGATCTGCGCCGCTTTCACAAGCGCGGCGGCAAGCTGCTGCAATATCACGGCCTGGCCGATCCGGTCGTCTCGCCGCTGGATTCGATCCATTATTATATGCGCGTCAAGGCGATCGCGGGCGAGCGGACGATCGACGACTGGTATCGGCTCTTCCTGCTACCCGGGATGAGCCATTGCGCCGGCGGCGAAGGCTTTTGGCGCTTTGACGCCCAGGCCGCGATCGAGAATTGGGTTGAGAAGGGCTCCGCACCCGCGGACCTGGTGGCAGCGCGTCTATCCGGAACCGAGACGCGTCCGATCTGCCGCTATCCAGGCAAGGCTATGCTCACCAGCCGCCCGGGCATGCCTGACTCCTATCGGTGTCAAAGTGCCGACGCCCGAACGGAGCCATCCACGTCATGATCGTCAATCAGCATTTGTGATCGATGGATAACTAAATAGAGTTTGCCGAATAGATAAATTCCGACCTACGACTGGTATCGATAACAAGGCGCAGGGGGACGGAATGCTTGCCGTAGTCGGCATGGTCACGATCATCGCGCTGCTCGCGTTGATCCTGTCGAACCGGGTATCTCCGATCGCGGCGCTGATACTCGTTCCGCTGGTGGGCGCTCTGGCGGCCGGTATGGGCGACAAGACCCCGGCGTTCATGCTGACCGGCATCGGCAAGATCGCGCCGGTGGCGGGCATGTTCGTCTTCGCCATCCTGTTTTTCGGGATCATGACCGATGCCGGCCTGCTCGCACCCATCATCAAGCATGTGCTTCGCGCCGTCGGAGAGCGGCCCTCGCGGATCACGCTCGGCACTGCCCTGCTGGCGCTGCTGATCCACCTCGATGGATCGGGCGCGGTGTGTTTCCTGGTGACGATTCCGGCCTTGCGGCCTCTTTATGATCGGTTGGGCATGGATCGGCGGGTGCTGGCCTGCACCGCTTCGCTGGCGGCGGGCGTGAACTTCCTTCCATGGACCGGCCCAACGCTGCGCGCCTCCGCGGCGCTCAAAATCCCTGTAATGACCATCTTCACGCCCATGATCGGCGTGCAGGTCGTGGGCTTGGGTTTCGTATTCGCGGCCGCATGGTGGCTGGGCCGGCGCGAAGAGCGGCGGCTGGGTTTCCAGACCGGCGCAGGCGGAACGGCGTTCCGGCGGCCGACAGCGGCCGACGAAGAGGATAACCCGCTTCACCGGCCCCGTCTCTATTGGTTCAATCTCGCCGTCACGCTCGCCGTGCTGGGAATCATGATTTCCGGGATGGTCGAGCCGGTCATCGTCTTCATGGTCGGAACCGCGGTCGCGCTCATCGTCAATTATCCGGACGCGGCCGAACAGCGCGCCCGCGTCGATGCGCATGCGCGCGCGGCGCTCCTGATGGCGGGAATTCTCTTCGCCGCAGGTGCCTTTACCGGCATCATGAGCGGATCGGGCATGATTGCCGCGCTCGCGCAGTCCGGTGTCGCGCTGGTGCCGAACGGGCTCGGTCCGAGGATTCCCGTCCTGCTCGGATTCGCCTCGATGCCGCTCAGCCTTCTGTTCGATCCGGACAGCTTCTATTTCGGAGTTCTACCAGTGGTTGCCCAAGTCTCGGGTCATTTTGGCGTGCCCCCGGTTCAGGTGGCCCAGGCGGCGCTGCTTGGGCAGATGACGACGGGCTTCCCCGTCAGCCCGCTGACGCCCGCCACCTTCCTCGTGGCTGGTCTCAGCGGCATCGAACTGGGTACGCATCAGCGTTTCGCCATTCCCTGGCTGTTCGCGGCAACAGTCGTAATGACGATCGCAGCCTTACTTTTCGGCGTGCTCGAGGTTTGATCCGCATGAAGACGGTGAAAATTGGGTCGGGCGCGGGCTTTTCGGGCGACCGGATCGAGCCCGCGCTCGAACTCGTCGAGCAAGGGAAGCTGGATTATCTCAGCTTCGAATGTCTTGCCGAGCGCACGATCGCCCTCGCCCAGGCCGCGCGTCACAATGACCCCGACGCGGGCTACGACCCGTGGCTTGAGGAGCGGATGGGCGCCGTTCTGGCGCCAGCGCACCGGCGGGGCGTTCGTATCGTCAGCAACATGGGCGCTGCCAATCCCGTGGCCGCCGCACGCGCGGTCACCCGGATCGCGCGGGAGCATGGTCTGAGCGGATTGCGGACGGCTGCGGTCACGGGTGATGATGTTCTGGATCTCATCAGGGGCAGCGATCTTCCCCTGACCGACAGGCCGGGCACGACGCGCGACCTTGGCGACACGATCGTTTCGGCCAACGCCTATCTCGGCGCGGCGCCAATCGCGCAGGCGCTCGGCCAGGCCGCCGATGTGGTCATCACCGGCCGGGTCGGGGATCCCGCCTTGTTCCTCGGGCCATTGATGCACGAGTTCGGCTGGCGCGAGGACGATTGGGCGCGCCTCGGGCGCGGCACGCTCGTGGGTCACCTGCTGGAATGTGCGGGGCAATTGACCGGGGGCTATTTTGCGGACCCCGGCCTCAAGGACGTTCCCGGACTGGCGCGGCTCGGCTTTCCCTATGCCGAAGTCGACGCGGAGGGTAATGCCGTGTTCGGCAAGGTCGAGGGCAGCGGTGGGTGCATCTCGGTCGCGACCTGCACCGAGCAGCTCCTCTACGAAATCCTCGATCCCTCCGCCTATCTTCAGGCCGATGTCGTCGCGGATTTCAGCGGCGCCCGGTTCGAGCAACTTGGTCCCGACCGTGTGGCCGTCAGCGGCGGAACGGGCCGCGAGCGCCCGGAAATGCTCAAGGTCTCGATCGGCTACAAGGACGGCTTCATCGGCGAAGGGCAAATCTCTTACGCCGGACCCGGCGCGGTTGAGCGCGGGCGCCTCGCGCTTGCGATCGTACGGGAAAGGCTCAGGATCGCGGGGATCGAGCCGCGCGAATGGCGCGGCGACCTGATCGGTGTTGACGCGGTGAATCGCCGCGAGATGGCTGGACCCGAGCCACTTGAGGTGCGGGTCCGGATCGTGGCCCGCACCGACAGCGCGGTCGATGCACGGCGCATCGGCGCGGAGGTTGAATCGCTCTACACCAACGGCCCCGCCGGAGGCGGAGGGGCGAGCGTCGGCTGGCGCGAGGTGATCGCAGTGGCCTCGACCCTGCTCGCGCGAAACCTTTGCCAACCTCGGATCACGTTCGAGGTCGCCTGACTTCGCCGGTCGGATCGATCCATTTCAGGCGTCGGGTCTCGACGCGGGCAGGGTGATCACCACCCTGAATCCGTTGCCGTCCAGATTGCCGGCCTCGATCTTTCCGCCATGCGCGACGATGGCGCGCTTCGCGATCGCCAGCCCCAGGCCGAAGCCTGTCCGATCCGCGCTCACGAACGGATCGAACAAGGTGGATACGTCGAGGTCCTGCGCGCCCGGGCCCTCATCGCTGACCGTGAACTCATAAGCTTCGCCGGTGGCGGCGAGTGCCGCGGCGAAGGTCACGGTCGTGCCGCGCGGCGCGAATCTCAGCGCGTTGCGGATGATATTCTCCAGGGCGCGTCGGAACAGTTCCGCACTGCCGCGGATCGCGGGCCTGCCCTCCTCGGCGATGTCCCCAAGCCTAGTGCTGAAGACGATATCGTTAGCCCGCGCTTCGAAATCGGCGTCCGCCAGCAGCGACTGCAGCGCCGCGATCGGATCGAAATATTCCTCGCTCTGCGCAGCGCCGCTCTCGGCGCGGGCGAGTACCAGCAGTTCGCGCACCATCGTTTCCAGCTTGCCCGCTTCCTGTTCGATCCGGTCGAGCGAGCGGTCGAGGCGCGCAGGGTCCTGGCGTGCAAGCCCGATCGCGAGCTGAAGCCGACTGAGCGGCGACCGGAGCTCATGCGAAACGTCGTGCAGCAGACGATCGCGCGCGGTCACGAGCTGTTCGAGGCGATGCGCCATCGTGTCGAAATCCAGCGCAAGGTCCGCAATCTCGTCGCGGCGCCGACCGACGCGGTCTCGCAGCCGGACGTTGAGATCGCCCTGCGCCAGACGATCGAAGCCGTTGCGAAGCAATTTGATCGGGCGGGTGAGATACCAGGCGAGAATGAAGCTGAACGCAAAGCCCGCAACCGCGCCCGCGACCAGAATGGGCCAGGGAATATTGAAGGGACCGCTACGGTTTTTCGTCGCGGGGTAGCCATAGGACAATCGGTAGATCCGGCCGTCCGGCGCCCGCGCCAGCCGCGAGGCCGCCACCGTCCGGTCGGCGGAGCGGGATCCGTCTACCGGCTCGATCGCGATCTGGCCGCGATCGTCCGGGGGCAACATCGAAACGGCCTTCCGATAAGCGCCCAGCCCATCTGTGGAGACGTCGTGCGCGAGGACCGCAAGCAGGGGCGGCGATACGCGGCGCGCAACCCATTGTTCCGGGGTGGGATTGCCACGGGCGAAAACGAAGACGAGCCAGAGCCCCTCGATGATGCAGAACAAGGTGAGCCAGAAGCCCAGCAGGATCTTCCAGAAAAGCCGCGCCTTCATGATGCGTGCCGCAGCCGGTAGCCGACGCCGCGCACCGTCTCGATCACGATGTCGGCTGCCTGTGCCGCCACAAGCTTCTGCCGGAGATTGCTGACATGGACGTCGACGCTGCGGTCATATTCGGCGCGCGGCCGGCCCAGCACCTTGAGCGACAAATCCTCCTTGGAGGCGACATTGTCGCCGAACTGGAGCAGCGCCAAGAGCAACTTGAACTCGGACAAGGTGAGATCGAGTAGCCGCACGCCGTGGCGCACGCGCCGCGCCGAGACATCGACATGCAGGCCGCCCAGGTCGAAGCTGGTCGGAAGCGCGGCCGCCGGCGCCGCCGCCTGCCGGCGCAGCACGGCGCGCAGACGCGCGACGAGCTCGCGCGGGAAATAGGGTTTGGGGACATAATCGTCCGCGCCCAGCTCGAGCCCGATCACCCGATCGATATCGTCGCCCTTCGCGGTCAGCATGATGACGGGAATCTGACTTTCCGCGCGAATTCGGCGGAGCACTTCGGTTCCCGACATTCGCGGCAGCATGATGTCGAGGATCACCGCGTCATAATGTCGCATCGCGACCGCCGCGACTGCCTCCTCGCCGTTCAGAAGGCATTCGGTCTGAAAACCCTCCGTCCCGAGATAGTCGCTCAGCAGAACGCCTAGTTCGACGTCGTCGTCGACCACCAAAATTCGAGGAGCCATATTCTCGGCCATGATCTGGGCATGATCGAGGCCGGCCGCGCTGTCATCCTCCTTTTCGAAACTTTTACACAATGCTTGCGATCAACTTACACCGTAGGCGCGGCCCCCGGTGCTACCTCGCCGCCCATGCAATCGTTGCTCTTATCCTCCCGCGGCAGCCGTCATGCTCGCCTATCCATGGCGTGCGCGGCATTGTCGTTGCTGGGGGGGTGCGCGGTCGGGCCCGATTATCATGCGCCGACCGCGGCCGCGCTCGGTGTCCCGACCCTTTATTCCTCCGCGCCGGATAACCCGCGCGCGTCGGATCTTTCGACATGGTGGGAGACGTTTCACGATCCTCTGCTGACCCGTTTGATCGCCGAAGCCACGGCCGGAAATCTCGACATCGCGATTTCGGAGGCACGCCTGCGGCAAGCCCGGGAATCGCTCGTGCAGGCGCGCGGCGCATTGCTGCCTTCGGTAACGGGCTCGGCGGGCTTCACCCGCAATGAAAGCTACGGCCATTCGTCCGTCGTGATCGGCTCCGGCGATCCCGCGACGGGGGGCAGCATCGTGCGGACCGGAGGTGGACACAGCAACCAGTTCAGCACCGGTCTCGATGCCTCGTGGCAAGCCGACATCTTCGGCGGCAGCCGGCGCAGCGTCGAGGCCGCGCGCGCCAATCGGGACGCGGCGTTGTTCAACCTCGTCGCGGTGCGGACATCGGTCGCGGGCGAAGTCGCCACCAACTATGTCGCGGCGCGCCTGGCGCAGGCACGTCTGGCGATCGCGCGCGACACGCTGCGCACGCAGGACGATAATCTCGCGATCGCCGGCTGGCGGGTTCAGGCCGGTCTCGCCCCCGCGACCGACCAGGAACAGGCACGCGCGCAGCGGGCGCAGACCGCCGCGAGCATTCCGGCGATCGAGACCAGTCTGCATAGCGCGGTTAACCGCCTCGCGGTGCTCACCGGGCGGGCGCCCGGTACGCTCGAGCAGGATATTGCCGCTGTCGGCCCGATCCCGGTGGGGCCGGATGCGATCGCGCTCGGCGTCCCGGCCGATACTTTGCGTCAGCGTCCCGACGTGCGCGCCGCGGAGCGGCAGCTTGCCGCCGCTACCGCCGAGATCGGGGTATCCAAGGCGCAGCTCTTCCCGGCTCTGGCTCTGACCGGCAATCTGAGCGCAGCTGCCGCCCATGTCGGCGATCTGGGCAGCCTGATCACCAGCAGTCTCTTTGCCGGGCTGACACAGACGATCTTCGACGGCGGTCGGCTGCGCTCGCAGCTCCGCTCGGCACGTGCCGCGGCCGATGAGGCCTTCGCCAGCTACAAGGCAACCGTGCTGGCCGGGCTTGAAGACGTGGAGAACGGCTTTCAGGCGCTGAGGGCGGCCAAGGAGCGAGAAAGCGCGCTGATCGAGGCGCGCGATGCATCGCAAGCGTCCGCGCTGCTCGCCCGCAGTCAATACCGGTCCGGCCTGACGGATTTCCAGACACTCCTCCAGAGCGAGCAGGCGCTGCTGTCGGCGCGCGACGCGCTCGCATCCGCCGAAGCCGACCAGGCCTCCGCCACCGTCCAACTCTATCTCGCCCTCGGCGGCGGCTGGCAGCCGAACGCCGTCAACCCAGAGACCGCGCAATGACCGATCCCGATCTCGACGATTTCCTCGGACGGGCGCCGCGTTCGCGCCGGCGAAGGATGCTGCAATGGGGCGCCACCGCGCTCGTCCTGCTCTTGATCCTGTTGCTCGTCTCGCGATGCATGGCACCGCGCAAGGAGGCGGGCTACGTCACGGTGCCCGTCGCCCGCGGCGACCTCGACGTCACGATTTCGGCGACAGGTAACCTTGCGCCGACCAAGCAGGTGAACGTGGGCTCGGAGGAATCGGGCCTGGTCGAGAAGGTCTTCGTCCAGAACAATGATCGCGTGCAGAAAGGCCAGCCTTTGGCGAGCCTCGACCTTTCGCGCCTGCATGACGCCCTCGTCCAAAGCCAGGCTTCGCTCCAGGCGGCGCTTGCGACGGTACAGCAGGACGAGGCCACCGTCGATCAGACCAAGGCCAATCTGGCGCGCTACGAGGAGGTTTCGCACCTCTCCGGCGGCAAGGTGCCGTCGCGCACGGAGATGGATACGGCGCGTGCGGATTACAGCCGCGCCGTCGCCAATCTCGCCGCAGCGCGTGCCCAGGTTGCGCAGTCGCGCGCCCAGGTTTCCACCAATCAGACCAATCTCGCCAAGGGCACGATCTATGCGCCCGTCACCGGCGTGGTGCTGTCGCGTCAGGTCGAGCCGGGCCAGACCGTCGCGGCCCAGTTCAACGTGGCCACCTTGTTCACGATTGCCGAAGACCTTTCGCGCATGAAATTGGAGGTCAAGGTCGACGAGGCCGACGTCGGCGAACTCCGCGAAGGCGCATCGGCCAGCTTCACGGTCGATGCCTATCCCGGCCGTACCTTCCCCGCACAGGTGACGCGTGTGGATCTGGGCGCCAATGCGACGCCGCAGGTCAATTCGGCCGGCGCCACGGTCGCATCGACCAGCACGGTCGTCGCTTATGCCGCCGTGCTGTCGGTCGCGAACCCGTCGCAGGTGCTCAAGCCCGGAATGACCGCGACCGCGACGATCCACACCAGCCGGCGCCGCGATGTCCTGCTCGTGCCGAATGCCGCGCTTCGCTACACGCCCGCCGCGGGCGAGATGAAGGGCGCGGGCGGCCCGCGTCTTATCGGTCCGCCATCGAATGCGGGCAGCAAGGCCAGGACGGCAAATATCGGCCGCGGAAGCCAGCAGCAGATCTGGGTGCTGGACGCCAAGGGCAAGCCGACCCCTTTGTCCGTCACCACCGGCGATACTGATGGAACGAGCACCGAGGTCAGCGGGGCGGGGGTGACGCCCGGCCTGCGCGTGATCACGGGCAAGCTCGCTGCCGCCGCGCAATGACCGAGCCGCTCATTTCCCTGCGTGGCGTGACGAAGCGATACGGCACCGGCCCAAACGCCTTCGAAGCGCTTAAGGGCATCGATCTCGACATCGGCGCCGGAGATTTCCTGGCGGTCATGGGCCCCTCGGGATCGGGCAAGTCGACCACGATGAACATCCTCGGCTGCCTCGACGTGCCGACGGATGGCGCGTTCCTGTTCCGCGGCGTGCACGTGGAAGGGATCAGCCGCGACGAACGATCATTGCTCCGCCGACGCTATCTCGGCTTCGTTTTCCAGGGGTTCAACCTCCTCGCCCGGACCACCGCGCTCGAGAATGTCGAGCTGCCGCTCCTTTATCGCGGCGAGGATCGCAAGCAGCGGCGCGACCTTGGCATGGCTGCGCTCGAGCGCGTCGGGCTGGAGCGCTGGGCCAACCATAGCCCGGCGGAGCTTTCCGGCGGACAGCAGCAACGGGTCGCCATCGCGCGCGCCCTCGTCACCCATCCCGACGTCCTGCTCGCCGACGAGCCGACCGGCAATCTCGACAGCCAGCGGTCGGTCGAGATCATGGAATTGCTGACCGACCTCAACCAGTCGAGCGGCATCACCGTGCTCATGGTAACGCATGAGGCGGACATGGCCGCCTATGCGCGCACGATCGTCCATTTCAAGGACGGTCTGGTCGAGCAGGTCGAGCATGGAGGGCGGGCCTGATGCTGCTCACCACCATCGTCCTCTCGTTGCGCGAGATACGGCGCCACATGCTGCGTTCGTTCCTGACCGTGCTCGGGGTGGTTATCGGCGTTGCGGCGGTGGTCACGATGGTGACGCTCGGCAGTGCCGCGACCAAATCGGTCCAGAGCCAGATCGCAAGCCTCGGATCGAACCTGCTGACGGTGATCCCCGGCCAAGGCTTCGGGCGCGGCGGGGGCGGCCCGCCTCCGCAGCCCTTCAAGCCCGAGGATGTGGATGCGATCCGCACCCAGATAGCGGGCGTGATCGCCACGGCCCCCCAGGTGCAGTCGAGCGTGACCGCGATCCGCAATTCGGCCAACTGGTCGGTGACCGTGAACGGTACGAGCGACGACTATCTCGCCGGCCAGCAATGGAGCGTGGTCGATGGCCGCGCTTTCACTTCGGCCGACGAAGAGGCAGGCCGTTCGGTGTGTCTTATCGGCAATACGATCCGCACCAATCTCTATCGTGCTGAGGAGCCGGTCGGTACCCGCATTCGCCTGGGCGACGTGAGCTGCGAGGTGATCGGCCTGCTCGCAACCCGCGGGCAAGGCGGGTTCGGGCAGGATTACGACAATACGATCCTGATGCCCTACAAGGCGGTGCAGCGCCGGCTGACCGGAAACCGCAACGTCCAGACGATCATGGTCGCGGTCGATCCGCGCTATGACAGCAAGGCGATCCAGGACGCGATCCGGGCCTTGCTGCGCGAGCGCCGCAAGCTCGATGCGGACAAGGACGACGATTTCAACATCTTCGATACGAAGCAGCTTTCGGACACGCTTTCCGGTGCCACCAACACGCTCACCGGCATCGTGACTGCCGTGGCTGCCATTTCGCTGCTCGTGGGCGGCATCGGCATCATGAACATCATGCTCGTCTCGGTGACCGAACGGACGCGCGAGATCGGCATCCGGCTCGCGATCGGCGCGATCGCCCGCGAGGTGTTGCTTCAGTTCCTGGTCGAGGCGATCGTGCTGGCCTCGCTCGGCGGCCTGATCGGGCTTCTGCTGGCGCTCCTCGCCTGCATGTCGCTCTCGCTCGCGCTGCATCTGCCCTTTTTGTGGCTTCCGCGCATCAACCTCGTCGCGTTCGCGATATCGGCCCTGATCGGCGTGATCTTCGGCTTCTTTCCGGCCCGCCGCGCAGCCGCGCTGAACCCGATCGACGCGCTTCGGCACGAATAAACCGGCGTCGGCCGCACCGACGTGCCGGACTAGCCGAAGGCGCTCGCGGCTTTCCGGCCCACTAACCTATTTCCCGTCGGCAACAGCCAATTTCGTCGCCCGCCCAATCCGGTGAACGGCTGAAGTGCAATCTGAATTTATCTATTCAATCACGTTATAGAATGATCCGTTATTTCTAATTCACATCAAGTAATTTCCACCCCAGAAAGCTCCCCGAAAAAAGAGCCGGCAAAGGCTCGCCAATAACAACCGGGAGGAGGGGATTATGAAAGGAGCTACTCTTCGTGGCATGTCCACGAGCCTGATCGCACTGGTAAGTGCGACGGCGTCGCTGACGATGGCCGGCTATTCGACCGCCGCCGTTGCCCAATCCAATGCGCAGCCGTCGGGTGCGTCGCAAAATGCATCGACCGGCAACAATGCCGCGGACCCGTCCGGCAGCAGCAATGCGCCGACCGGCCTCCTGCCCCAAGCGGGCGATAATCTGGCCATCAGCAACGATTCCCCAACCGGCGACACCGGCGAGGTCGTGATCACCGGCACCAACATCTCCGGCGTGAAGCCCGTCGGAAGCGAGGCGGTCACGCTCGACCGGGAGACGATCCTGTCGACCGGGGTCAGCAGCGTGGCGGACGCCGTCCGGACGCTTCCCCAAGTCCGCAATCTGGGCGATTTCCGCGAAGGCGGCACGCAGGGCTCGTACAATTCGCAACAGGGTAACGCGATCAACCTGCGGGGGCTTGGCCAGCAGGCCACGCTCACCTTGGTCGATGGTCATCGCGTGGTCGCAACCGGCGCCGCCTCGAACTTCACCGAAGCCAATCAGGTCCCGATCGCCGCAATCGCGCGTATCGAGGTCATCGTCGACGGCGCCTCCGCGGTCTACGGCTCGGACGCGGTCGCGGGCGTGGTCAATTTCGTCCTGCGAAAGGACTATGACGGGATCGAGGCTTCGGCCCGACTCACCAATCAGGTCGGCGGTTTCGAATATGCGCCGTCGATCACCGCGGGCAAGACCTGGGGCGACCTCGCCGGCCTCGGCAACGGTAATATCCTCATCAGCTACGAATATGGCCACCGCAATCCGTACCTCGCGGGCCAAAACAAGTTTCTCCGGCAGAATCTGACCCCGCTCGGCGGCCCCGACAACCGGCTGAACGGCACCACCGCGACGCTGGCGGGTCCGGCCAACATCTATGTTCAGAATGCCGATGGATCCGCGAACCCGGTTCTGCCGAGGGCGGGTGCCTATACCTATTACGGGCTGCCGCAGGGCGACAATGTGGGGCTATCGGCCTCGCAACTGTTGCTCAACCAGCCGAACCTGGCGGATTCCTCGAACTATACCGACTATACCGGCAGGGTGAGCCGGCACCAGTTCACGCTGTTCGCCAACCAGAATTTGGGGCCGTCGGTCGAGGCTTTCGTTCAGGGCACCTATAGCCACCGTCACACCTTCTCGCGCTCGCTCAGCACGATGGTGCAGAATGTGACGCTTTCGCCGTTCCTCTACGATACGAGCGGGAAGGTCACGACAACTCCGAACCCTTATTATATCAGCGGTATTCCCGGCGTGGCGCCGGGCGCTCCGCTCAACGTGCAATATAGCGCGATCAAGGATCTCGGCAGCAGCAACTTCGACAATACCTCGCGCACGTACAGCATCACCGGCGGCCTGCGCGTCAAATTGCCGGAACATTGGAAGGCCGAGGCTTATTATACCTACGGCCGCGACAAGGCCTGCAATTTCTGCCAGTCGGACGGCTTCAACGTAAATCCGACCGCGCTGCAATATCAGATCAATATCGGCGCGCTCAATCCGCTGAGCAGCAAGCCGCTGTCCGCGACCGAGATCGCGACCTTCACCGGCCCGAACATTCAAAGCAGCGGCAACGGCATCGACGACGCCGTCGTCAAGCTCGACGGACCGCTCTTTTCGCTGCCCGCCGGCCCGATCAAGGCCGCTTTGGGTGCCGAGCGGGACAAGTCGTACAATTTCAATATCAATGGCGCCAACCGCAACAATAACAACCTGTTCGTCTATGACACGACCGAACAGACCAGCCGTCTCAGCCGGACCGTTTGGTCGGCCTTCGCGGAGCTCTATTTCCCGATCATCAGCGAGGACATGAATGTCCCGCTGATGCAGAGCCTCACGTTCGACGGCGCGGTGCGTTACGACCATTATTCGGACGTCGGAAAGACGACGAACCCGAAGTTCGGCGGGACCTGGACGGTCAATGACAAGCTGAGCTTCCGTGGATCCTGGGGCACGTCCTTCCGCGCCCCCTCGCTGCCCGACGTCAATCTCTACTCTTACTCGTCCGCGTTCGGTTTTCCGGGGTCGAACAAGGACCCGCGCGTGACGAACGGGTATCTCAACCTGCCGGGAGCCGGTCTGACGCTGGCCAACGTCGCGCTCGTCCTGGGATCGAATCCGGGCCTGAAGCCGGAGAAAGCGAAAACCTGGTCCTTCGGCAGCAATCTGAGGCTGGGCGACTTCGACCTCGAAGCCACCTATTACGCGATCAAATATAGTGATCGGATCTCCTCGCCCAACGCGGTGGCGAACTATTTGGCCGGCAATTATCCCGGCTATGGCGGCTACGCCCAATATGTCTATCCGATCAACAACCCGTCGACCTGCACCAATTCGAACATCAAGAGCGCGGATCCCACGCTCCAGAAATATCTCGGCGAGACGATCCTCTATGGCGGCCTGCCGAACTTCTGCGCGGTGAACGTGCTGATCGACCAGCGCAACACCAACCTTGCCGCCACAAAGCAGAACGGCATCGACGGCACGATCACCTACAATCACAGGTTCAACGAGGTCGCCGTGAACGCGTCGCTCGCGGCCAGCTGGACGATCAGCGACAAGGAACAGGTGGTCAAGGGGCAGCCCTTCACCGATCGTCTCGGCTTCTACAATACACCCGTCGAATGGCGCGGACGCGGTTCGCTCGGCGCGCTTTGGCGCGGGATCAGCGGCAACCTGTTCGTGAACTATACCGGGTCGTACACGAACGACCTCGCAATCGACAGCCGCGGCAACACCATCGCCCCTCAGAAGGTCGGCGACTGGGTCACCTTCGACATGACGCTCGGCTACGGCACCGCGTTCAAGTCACCGGCGATGGGCCTTCTCAAGGGACTGCGCGCGTCGCTCACCCTGCAGAACCTGTTCAATCGCGACCCGCGCACGGTGATCACCAGCCAGGGCGGCTACAACGGACAATATTCAAATCCTTACGGCCGTACCTACACGGTGCAGCTGACGGCGAACTTCTAGGGCGTCGTTTGACCGGCTCCGCGGCGGCGTCGCGGAGCCGGTTCTGCCGCTCGGACGGCAAGGCTCGCTCAGGAAGAATCCTAAGAAACATAGGCGGCGAGGGCTGTGCCCAATTGCCGTTACATCGGGGAGGAGTTGAATGAAGGTTTCGGCAAAGCGCACTTTCGGGTCCGCGTGGACTGCGATGGCCATCGCCCTCGCCTTCACAGCCGTGCCGCCGGCGGGAGCTTATGCTGCCCGGCCGACGGCACAGGCGTCACGGCCATTGAGCGACGAGGAGGTACGCGCGCGCGCCGACGCGCTGATCGCGCGCATGACGCCGGAGGAGAAGGCCGGGCAGATCACCCAATATTTCGACTTCAGCATCGTTCCGGCCGAAGGCAAAAGGGTCGAGGGCGAGGTGGCGGCAGGCCGGGCGGGTTCGCTGTTGTTCGTCAACGACCCCGCCGAAATCAATCGCCTGCAGCATATTGCAGTCGACACGACGCGCCTCAAGATTCCGCTGCTGTTCGGCTATGACGTGATCCATGGTCTCCGGACCATCCTGCCGGTCCCGCTCGCCATGGCCGCCAGCTGGGATCCCAAGGTCGCCGAGGAAGGGCAGGCAATGGCCGCCGAGGAGGCCCGCTCCGTCGGAATCCACTGGGCTTTCGCCCCGATGGTCGACATCGCGCGCGACCCGCGCTGGGGGCGCATCATCGAGGGAGCGGGCGAGGACCCCTATCTGGGATCGGCGATGGCCGCGGCGCAGGTGCGCGGTTTCCAGGGGACCTATATCGGCAGCCCCAACCACATAATTGCCGGGCCGAAGCACTTTGCGGGTTACGGGGCGGCACTCGGCGGACGCGACTATGACGAGGTCGATCTGTCCGACAGCCAATTGTGGAACGTCTATCTGGCACCCTTCAAGGCGGCGGTGGATGCCGGCGCGGGCAATATCATGAGCGCCTATATGGGGCTCAACGGCGTGCCCGCTTCCGGAAATCGCTGGCTGCTGACGGACGTGTTGCGGGGCAGCTGGGGCTTCAAGGGCTTTGTCGTGACCGACGCCGGCGCGGCGCATGATCTGATGACTCACGGCTATGCCAGGGACAATGCCGACGCCGCCGTCCACGCGCTGACCGCGGGCGTCGACATGGAAATGGCGCCGCCGTTCGGGCAGTCCGCATTCCGGACGCTTCCGCAATCGCTTGTCGAAGGCAAGGTCACGACGGAACAGCTCGATACTGCCGTTCGCCGTGTTCTCGAGGCGAAGATCCGGATGGGGCTCTTCGAACGTCCCTATGTCGACCCCAAGGCGTCCGAGCGGATATTGAACGATCCCGGCCACCGCACGATCGCGCTGCATGCTGCCGAGCGCACGGTTGTGCTCCTTCGCAACGAGGGGGGGCTCCTCCCGCTCGACCGGAAGGGGATCAAGTCGATCGCGGTGATCGGGCCGCTCGCGGATTCCGCACGCGATACGGTTGGCCCCTGGGTGTTCAAGCAAGAGGACAAGGAAACGGTCACCGTGCTCGCCGGCATCCGCGCCAAGGTCGGGCAAAGCGTGCGCGTCGACTATTCGCCGGGCGTGGCGATCCCGCCGCGCTTCCATCCCTCCTTCTTCGATCAGGGTCAGGTGCCGGGAGGCGCCAAGGGCGCGACCGTCGATCCGTCGGAACTGCAGCACGCGGTGGATCTCGCGCGTAACGCCGACGTCGCGGTGCTGGTCCTGGGCGAGGCGCAGAACATGATCGGCGAGTTCGCGTCGCGTTCGTCGCTTGACCTGCCCGGACGCCAGCAGGAACTGCTCGACGCGGTGATCGCGACCGGCAAGCCAGTGGTCGTTCTGCTGATGAGCGCACGTCCCCTCGATCTAAAGGGTGCTCAGCCGCAGGCCCTGATGGACATCTGGTATCCGGGTTCGCAGGGTGGGAACGCGGTGGCGAACCTGCTGTTCGGCGACGTCGCGCCGGGCGGCAAGCTTCCCTACAACTGGCCGCGCAATATCGGACAGCTCCCGCTGCCTTACGCGCATCTCACGTCCCACCAGCCGCAGAACGCGGACAAAAGGTACCAGAACGAGGACAATTCGCCGCTATATCCGTTCGGCTACGGACTCAGCTATTCGACCTTCGAATTCTCGAACCTCAAGGTCGGCAAGGCCGCGGTCGCGCCCGGCGAGCCGGTTCCGGTCACGGTGGACGTCCGCAATAGCGGCAGCCGCACCGCGGACGAGGTTGCCGAGCTTTATATCCACCAGCGCTACGGCACCTCCGCGCGTCCGGTTCGGGAGCTCAAGGGCTTCGAACGGGTAACGCTTCGGCCGGGCGAGACCCGCACGATCCACTTCACTTTGACGCCGCAGGATCTCTCCTACTGGACCTCGGCGAAGCGGGCCTGGGTTCAGGACGAGACGACGTTCGACATTTATGCCGGAGGCAGCTCGCAAGCGTCGCTGACGACCTCGTTCGATGTCCGTGGCCGCTAATGCTCCGGCAAGCGGCCGGCCTGGCCGCAGGATCGCGGGGCTGGTCCGGCCGCGTCGGGTATCTATGCCGAATGTGGATAGGTCCATCCACAAATTCTATTTAACCGCCTCCCTCGGCTGTTCCACACAGCAAGGGCAAAGACATGCCCGAACCGTCTCGACGCTGCGGCGGTCGAGCCATCGTATCCGTCCGTTCCGCGGCAGCCGGCTCATCCGGCCGCGGTCCCACTCTTCAAACTGGAGCTCGACATGATTTCGCACCGAATGCCGCTTCTCGCCGCAGCCTTGCTGCTTGCCACGCCGGTCATGCTCGCCGCGCAGCCAAGCGGGGGCCCAGTGATCAGGATCGACAGCGGGCAGGTTCGCGGTTCGGTCGGGGATGGCGTGGCCAGCTGGAAAGGCATTCCGTTCGCCGCGGCGCCGATCGGTGCGCTGCGCTGGCGCGCGCCGCAGCCGGTGACGCCGTGGAGCGGCGTGCGGGACACGACCGCTTACTCGCACGATTGCATGCAAGTGCCCTTCCCAAGCGATGCGGCGCCGCTCGGCACGCAGCCGGCCGAGGATTGCCTCTACGCCAACGTCTGGAAGCCGGCCAACGCCCAGGCCAAGCTTCCGGTGATCGTGTGGATCTATGGCGGCGGCTTCGTCAACGGCGGTGCGTCGCCCCCGACCTATTCCGGCGCCAACATGGCGAAAAAAGGGGTGCTTTTCGTCAGCTTCAATTATCGCCTGGGGCGGTTCGGCACCTTCGCCCTGCCGCAGCTCACGCGTGAAAATCCCGACCATGGCCTGCTCGGCAACTATGCCATCATGGATCAGATCGCGGCACTTCAGTGGGTCAAGCGGAACGTGGCGGCCTTCGGCGGCGACCCCAACAATGTGACGATCATTGGTGAGAGCGCGGGCGGCATCTCGGTGCACGATCTGGTGACCTCGCCGCTCGCCCGGGGGCTTTTTCAGAAGGCGTTCGTGATGTCGGGCGGCGCAGGCCGTTCCGACGACAGCAAAAGCCTCGCGGACGTAGAGCAGATCGGCGCGAATTTCGCGCAGGCGCACGGCATCGATCCTGCCGCGCCCGATGCGCTCGCCAAGCTGCGCGCCCTGAGCGCGGACGACGTGACCGACGGGCTCAGCATGATGCAGCTCTTCCAGCCCAAGAAGGGGCCGCCCACCGTCACGGGTCCGTTCGTCGACGGCACCGTGGTCGTGGACAATGGCAAGGCCTATGCCGAGGATCGCTTCGCCCATGTCCCGATCGTGATCGGCGCGACCAGCGCGGACATGGGCGGCAAGTCGGGCTTCATGATCGCCGGCGCGCGGAGCGCGTCCGCGGCAATCGCCGACAAGGGTGTTCCGGTCTGGGAATATCGTTTCTCCTATGTTGCGGATTCGGTCGGACAACCCGGCGCGCAGCATGCGACCGACATCCCCTTCTTCTTCGACAATGCCGCGATCAAATATGGCGACAAGACCACCGCGAAGGACATGGCGGTGGGCAAGACCATCAGCGCTTATGTCGCGAATTTCGCCAAGACCGGCGACCCCAATGGCGCAGGCCTGCCCGCCTGGCCGCATTATAGCCGTGCGGGCGACGAATTAATGGATTTCGGCGCCGACGGCATCGCCAAGGCGCAGAGGGATCCATGGGGCGCCGAGATCGAATCCGGCCAGCGGCGCCTGCAACAGGCCTTGCAGTCGGGCCATTATAATTCGCTCACGACCCCGCTCGGTGCCATGCTCGACGATCCCGCGGCGCGCGCCGTGCTTGAACGCTACATCCCGGAAGTGATCAAAAGTCCGCAGATCAACATGGCGCGCGGCGTCACGCTGACGGCACTTCAATCCTACATGCCCGGTCTGCTGAGCGACGCGACGTTGAAAGCGATCGACGCGGACCTCGAAAAGGTGCCGGTGACGAAGAAATAAAGTGGCGAAGAAATAAGGGGAAAGCGGGGCCATGGAGTTTGTGGCCCCGCTTCTTATGCGTCAGACCCGTCCAGGCGCGGGCCGGAATGTGCCTTCGGAAAAACCGCGCTCAGGCGGTGCCGGAAAATCCATTCCCGACCGCGCCGTCCCCTTTGAGCTCGCGCGCGAGATGCTGGACGAACGCCTCCGCGGCGGGCGGAAGCGTTCGTCCAAGCCGCCTGGCGATTCCGATCGTGCGTTCGATCTTGGGCTCGATCAGGAGCCGTGCCGCGATCGCTCCGACCTGCAGCATGCCGAGCGTCGCCCGCGGCAAGGCCGTTATTCCCAGGCCCGCGGCGATCAGGCCGCCGACCGTGGCGAGCTGCGTGCAGTCATAGAGAAGCTGCGCCCGAACATCCGCCTTCGCCATCGCCTGGTCGGTGATTTCGCGCACGCTGCTGCGCGGCGCCATCGCGATGAAGCGCTCGCCGGAGAATTCCGACCAACGTGCCGGACCCGGCCGGTCGAACTTGCTCCCGGAGGGACATACCAGCATCCAATCGTCGTCGAACAGCGCGTCGAACTGGATGCCATCGCCGCTCGGGGGCGTCGTGATTGCCAGATCGAGCTGCCGGTCGCTCAATTGCTGATACAATGATCCCGAAATCTGATCGCGCAGGATGATCTCCACCTGGGGATGCGTTTCCTGGAAGCTCACGATCGTTCGGGGCAGGAGGGCGGCCGCGACCGAGGGCAGCACACCCACGACCACACGTCCGCGCGTACCCGAAAATGTCGCGGCCAGTTCGGAGAAGGCGCCGTCGAAGTCGGCGGTGAGACGCTCGACGATCGGCAAAAGCGTTTCCCCCGCGCTGGTGAGCGCGACGTTGCGCGAGTTGCGGTCGAGCAAACGTACGCCAAGTTCCTCCTCAAGCAGCCTGATCGTGCGGCTCAGGGCGGGTTGCGAAATATGGGCGATGCGGCCCGCCTCGCTGAAGCTTTTGTTGTGCGCGACATGCATGAACAGGCGCAGGCTGGTCAGGCTGGGTGGACGACGCATCGAGCAAGTTCCTCTCTGGGAGCTTGGTACTTATCGATTCCGTGCATAGCCAGAACAAAGGCGGCTTTCCGACCGCGGCAATATCGGGACTGGCGCACGAAACGCCCGATTGCGGTACCGACGGCGGTAAGCGGGTCCGATTGCTCGCGAGCCGCCTGCTTCGCGTGACGCTCCTGGCGCCGTGACTCGATCTATCAGCTAAACTGATCGAGAGATGCTATTCTATATTCCCGGCATCTTTCGGTCGGGCTTACCATGCCGCTAGGGTCGAGAGGGCGGGAAATTAAGCGCGACCATCGCTGTCGACGGGCCCGACGCGGGATTCGGCGGGGCTTCGTTGGATGCTCAGGTCATCCAGCTAGCTAACCACCAATAAACGGTCTTTGGAGGTGATGGTGCCCAGAAGACCACTTTCGCTAGGCGCCTAAGAAGCTGATTTTCCGTGCAAATCATCAGCGAAAAAATCACCGGCACCATCAATAGCACCAACATAACGCTTGGAAAAGTCCGGACGAATTTCATGGGTTCGACCTGATCTGCTTACAGAGGATCGCCAATCCGTTATGTCCCCGGTGATGGTGACGCTGGCAATCCGGCGCGTTTAATTCATTGCCGAACAGGAGGGTTGAACGATGCGTGCGCGCTTCATCTTCACTGCGTTGCTTATCGCCTGCAGCCTGGATTGGCCGGCATGGGCGGAGGAACCGCCGCCTGCCACCGTTTCAGACGGAAGCCGAGCCGATCGGCAATCGCTGGAGCGTACCACCCAGGCTATACGATGGGCCTCGACCGGGTGCTGAAGGCGAACGAGCGTCCAACGGTCGAGGGTTTTCAGATCGCTCCGACATCTCTTCCGGCACCTCACGCAAATGTTTAGCGAGCCGGCACGCGCTATGCGTGGCCGGCTCGCTTCGAGCGTCACATGCCCGCTAGAGAGGGCAATTTTATCAAGGCACTCAATTGAACTTGTAGAAGCAGCCGGCGTCGGAACACATTCCAGTGGACTCAATCTGGCGCATCAATTTAAGCGATGCTTCCGTGGGTCCGCGATGGATTGTCAAAACAAGAACCGGATGACCCCTGACTTCGGATAGCCTTCTGAAGTCTCGAAGGAGCTGGCGCTTTCCTATCGGCTTTCCAGATGCGAGGAAGCGGCCGTTTGAATATCGCACGGATATCGTAGGCGCGGTCCCTCCCTTCCAGATTCGCCAATTTGGCGAGGTCCCAATAGCCTTGGCGTTAGCTATCGTTGTGAGAGAAAGAAGAAGAATAGTTCCGAGTGCTGAGAATTTTTTCCTCGGTAACATGCGCTTACTCCACGTCATAGATTGATTCCGAACCGAACGCTTTGTTGACCAGCTTCCCAGTAGCAAAAGCGCGGTTTTCATAGAAACTTGGGTTCTTACCGTACTGCTGTTGCGTCAAGCCGTTTTTAAAATCGTAAGCGTGGGTCCCTTCGTGGGCGATGATTGCCGCTCGTTCATCCTGCGGCGATACTTTGCTGTAGTCCCTTCCTGCCGCTGACTTGGGCGTCCCCTCATAAAGCCTTCCAAAGTCGCTTCTAACTGTAATATGGATGGATCCATCTTGTTCCTTTTCGGTGTACGCAAGGGCTGCCCGGCCATTTTCCTTGGTCTCAATGGACGCTTGTGAAGCGAATGACAGCTTCACCCCGTTCGCCTTTCCGGGAGCGCCGAGCGTACGCAATGAGTTCTGTAATTTCTTTCGATCCCCTTTGCTCAAGTCGCCGCTCTTGGCCGCTTCAGACGCGCGATTATAGGCCGCAGCCACGGCACCGCATTGTGCCTTACTTCCACTGCATTCGTACAACCCAGAAGGGTCTCGCCCATTAATTGGATCATTGTTCACATATACGTATAGATTAAATTGATCCTTATACCCAACTGGGTCAATCTGCAAAAACCGCCCGATTTCTGGATAGTAGAATCGGGCTTTATAATAATACATCCCGACTTCGTTAACCCAGAGCTGGCCCGTATATTTATACTTGCCAATCGCACTGGCAGACATCTTGCCATAATCGTCATAGCTGTTGATGCCGACCAATCCGCTCGAGTCCGTAACGGCAATTGGGGAACCCTGATGATCTGCATGTAGGAAGCGCCGCACCGACAGGTCGCCGCTGTTGTACCACACCTGCGGATCATCCACGCCAGGGCCTAAGACGTAGCGGCGGACTTGGACACCGCTACCGTTATACTCGCCGACCAGCTCGTCGCCATCGAACAGGAAGACCGTCTTGGTCGATCCGTTGGTCGAGAACATGCGGCCGAGTGGGTCGTAGGTGATGGTCGCTGAATGAGCTCCGGTGGCGGAGATAAGGCGATTTTCGACGTCATAGCCGTAGGTCGAGCCGCCATCTGACGAGAGGTTGCCGTTCGCGTCGTAGCCGTAAGTGGTACCAGCGATGCTGGAATATTGGTTCAGCCCATTCGGCGTGTACCCTTTGTTGGTGTTGACCGCTTCGAGATAAGAATAAGCGGTGTTGTCCAATCCGCGTGAGGTAATCTGGTCGTCGGCATTGTAGCCGAACGTCATCGTCAGGTCGTTTCCGGTTCCGGCCAGATCCTGCTTGAGCTGAGACAGGCGATCGGCGCCATCGTAGGTATACGACGTGATCGTGCCATTCGCGCGGGTAATGCCTGCCCGGCGACCGAGTTGGTCGTAGCTGAATGTGAACAACGATGCCGCGGCACCGTTCTCATGCGTGGTCGTGGCACGATCGAGCCCATCATAGTCGGTGGTGAAATACATACCGTCCGGATCGGTGCGGCGGATCCGGTTGCCGTCTGCATCCCATTGGTAGCTCATCGTCCAGTTGGCGAGCAGGTTGTTGGTACTGCTTAGTTTGCGGCCGGCATTGTCGTAGGATTCCGTGATGCCGAGCCCCGTAGTCGAAGCGAAACGGGCATAAAGCTGCAGGCCACGGAAGTCGTAACCGTAATAGACGTCATTGGCCGTGCCGGGCACATCCTTGAGCGTCATCCGGTTAAGCGCGTCATAGCTGTAGCTGATAAGCTGCCCGTCACGCTTGCGAAGGCTGATGCGGTTGTCGTTCGCATCATAGCCATATTGCTCATAGTCTGCAGTATTCACGGTCCCTGGGGAGGTTTTCGATGGAAAATCCC